>Ga0102815_10000003_pt1 | contig 235492 bp, 177 predicted proteins | sample ColrivemetaGS759_FD_79113 | JGI IMG/M metagenome (GOLD analysis project Ga0102815, IMG submission 79113) | Estuarine microbial communities from the Columbia River estuary - Ebb tide ETM metaG S.759 | ecosystem: Environmental > Aquatic > Marine > Intertidal zone > Estuary | place: USA... | reverse complement strand
TGAGATAATTATTCATAAATTAAGTCGTTAGACGATTGAATTTTTTTCATTCAAAATCCCTTCATCTGCTATCTTTTCATCATTTACTACCTAATATATTTAACAAAAAATACCTATCATTCGGTATTGGTTGACACATTTTTGCATACTACTTTTGCGTCGTTATATTTATTTAGATTAAATCCAATTAGATAAAAAATTACTTAAAATGAAATTACAATTTTCTCTCTTATTTATTGCAGGTTTACTAGCTTTCACATCATGTAAAAAAGATGAAGATTCGATTGAAGAACCAGGTTTTACGATTCCTACAACTTATAATTTTGAAAACGTTGATTATGGTGGACAGACACAACGAATTGGAATGTTGACAGAATTGAAAGCCTACATGAAAAGTGCTAATAATTCTGGAACTGCATTAGATGCCAATAAATTAGCAGCAATGTATACTAATGATTCAGCAAATGCAGGTTGGTCAGGAACATACGATGATTCAAAAGTAATGAGAAGTAAAACTTTTGAAGGAGTTCAAGTAACATTTGACGCACTCTTAAATGATTTAGCTACTGCAAGTCAATCGGCTGTGGCAGGTGTTGATGGAACTGCGGGGGTCGTGACTAGTAACGATGGCGCAAAAAATTATTTGTTGAATGCTAAAGGAGTTGAACTAGGACAGGTTATTGAAAAAAGTTTGATGGGAGCACTTTTGTACTATCAATCATCAGGAGTTTATTTTGAGCCTGGAAAAATTGATACTGATAACGAAACGGTAACTGCGGGTAAAGGCACATCGATGGAACACGCCTTTGATGAAGCATTTGGCTACTTTGGCGTACCAGTTGATTTCCCATTGAATACTGATAATGTTGTTTTTTGGGGAAATTACTGCAATGGAAGAAATGATGTATTAGGGAGTAATAAAAAAGTTATGGATGGTTTTCTAAAAGGACGTGCTGCTATTTCTGCAAAAGATATAGTTGCTCGTGACGAAGCTATTGAAGCAGTTCGAGATGAATGGGAGTTAGTTATAGCAGGAACAGCAATTCATTACATCAATAGTGGATTGGCAAATTTTGATGATATAGCTAAAAGAGCACATGGATTATCTGAAGCCATCGGATTTATTTATTCTTTGCAATTTAGTCCAACGAAAAGTGTTACTAACGCACAGATTGAGGAATTACTCATTCTGGTTGGTGGTTCTGCAAGTATTTTGGATTCAGAATTATACAACGTAACAGAAACTAACCTTAATGCTGCAAAAGATAAGTTGGCTGATTGGTTTAATGTAATTGATAAAAAAGACGAATTTTAAATAGTACAATTTGCATTGTAGAGCATTTTGCGTTGTTGTTCTCGTAAGAGAATGGCAGCGCTTTTTTTATTTAATAGCCAAAATAACTGGATTTGAAAATTATTTGTTATTTCCTAGGTATTCGATTTTTAGTGAATGAGTTGAAAACCTTTCTTTCAAAAAGGATAATTAATTGAAAGTTATATTAATTATAACTATTATTTTTTTGTTGGTGTTAAAATAATGTAAGAATTGATCGTAATAAGATTTTGTTCAAGCAACGATGGTTGCAATTCTGATTTCAATGATTTCTGCATTATTTGAGAAATTGAGGATATTTATTTTTTATAACATCATATTTACAATAAAATAAAATATTAATATTTAATTCTGTACATTGAGGTATTAATTCACTTAAATTAGTATTATGCCTCTTTTATTTGTATTAATTGGAATATTAATTTTATTTATTCTGATTGCTGGTTTTAAACTAAATGCTTTTATCTCATTTATAATAGTTTGTTTGTTTGTTGGGATAACAGGAGGCATGGAATTGACCTCTATTGTTTCTTCCATTCAAGTTGGAATGGGGAACACACTAGGCTATTTAGTAATGATTTTGGGACTAGGAGCTATGTTAGGAAAATTAGTTGCTGATAGTGGTGCTGCACAACGAATCACGACAAGGTTAGTCTCCAGTTTTGGAATAAAAAACGTTCAATGGGCAGTTGTACTAGCGGGGTTTATAGTTGGTATTCCTATGTTTTACACTGTTGGGTTTGTTATATTAATTCCTTTAGTTTTTACTGTAGCAGTGACAACGGGTTTACCGTTAATTTATGTTGGTTTACCGATGCTTGCATCTTTATCAGTAACCCACGGATTCCTCCCACCGCACCCTGCACCAACTGCTATCGCTCAAATGTTTGAGGCTGATATTGCAAAAACTTTGCTTTTTGGAATTATCATAGCCATTCCAACGATCATCGTAGCAGGACCATTACTAACTCGTAGATTGAAGAAAGTAGATGCTACGCCACTGAAGGCGTTTTATAATCCAATAATTTTAAAAGATAATGAAATGCCTAGTTTTGGAATTAGTGTTTTTAGTGCATTGCTTCCAGTTATATTGATCGGTTTTTCGACTTTAGTACTTAGTTTTATTCCTGAAAATGTTACTTATAGAAAAGCATTTGAATTTATTGGTAATCCTTCGATTGCCATGTTGATTTCTGTTCTTGTTGCGATTTATACTTTGGGTTTATCCCAAGGAAAGAAAATGAAAGAATTAATGGATTCCGTTTCAAAAGGTGTTACAGGTATCACAATGGTTTTATTAATTATTGGAGGAGCAGGAGCTTTAAAACAAGTTTTAGTGGATAGTGGAGTGAGTGAATATATAGGAGAATTAATGAAAGGATCTACTATTTCACCTTTAATTTTAGCTTGGTTAATTGCGGGTGTAATCAGAGTTTGTGTTGGATCTGCGACCGTTGCTGGAATGACTGCAGGAGGTATTATGTTACCAGTAGTTTCGATTACTGGAGCCAGTCCGGAATTAATGGTAATTGCCATTGGAGCAGGAAGTTTGATGTTGTCTCATGTCAATGATGGAGGATTTTGGTTATTTAAAGAGTATTTTAATTTAACTGTAAAAGAAACCCTATCCACTTGGACAGTCATGGAAACAACTGTAGGAGTAATGGGAATAATTGGTGTTTTAATATTAAATTTATTTGTTTAAAAAATATGTATAATGGACAAGTTGCCTTCAGAAAGAATCAAAGAATTAAATTTAGAATTTCCACCTGCTCCAAAACCTGCTGGTGTATATCGTCCAATATTGGTGGTTGATAATTTTTTATATGTCTCGGGACAAGCACCGATAAATTTTGATGGAAGTAAGATGCAGGGTAGAGCAGGTGATAATTTAACAATGGAGGAAGCTAAAGTAGCTGCTCGTCAAGTAGGGTTGACAATGTTATCTACCATTCTTACTCATTATGGAGATATTGACAAAGTAAAAAGAGTGGTTAAAGTATTTGGAATGGTTAATTGTACTCCTGATTTCACCAAACAACCATTGGTTATAAATGGTTTTAGTGAATTAATGGCAGATATTTTTGGAAACGAAAATGGAATTGGAGTAAGAAGTGCTGTGGGAATGATGTTACCAGATGGTATTACTGTTGAAATAGAAGCGATGTTTGAATTACATTAATTTAGTAAATTGAAATATGTTTATATTCGATGCACATCTCGATCTATCTATGAATGCCCTAGAATGGAATAGAGATTTAACTTGGACAATTGAGGAAATAAGAAAAAGTGAAATTAGAATGTCTGACAAACCTGACAGAGGAAAGAGTACAGTCACTTTTGGTGAAATGCGAAAAGGTAATATTGGGATTTGTGTCGCTACCCAAATTGCACGATATGTAAAACCAGAGAATAAACTTCCTGGTTGGAATTCACCTTCTCAGGCGTGGGCTCAAACACAGGGTCAATTGGCATGGTACAAAGCTATGGAAGCCAAAGGTGAAATGATTCAAATTACCAATCTTCAGGAGTTAGATACTCACCTTGAGTTATGGAAAACGTCAATGCCTAATTCTCCCATAGGTTATATTTTAAGTTTGGAAGGGGCGGATTCAATTGTTACAATTGATCATCTCGAAATGTCTTTTCAGCAAGGATTGCGTGCAATTGGTCCTGCTCACTATGGTCCTGGAACATACGCTCATGGCACAGATTCAACAGGTGGTATAGGTTATAAAGGGAAAGAATTATTAAAAAAAATTGAAGCGTTAAATTTAATTTTAGATGCCACCCATTTATGTGATACTAGTTTTTGGGAGACTATGAAGAATTATAATGGACCTATTTGGGCTAGCCATAATAATTGTAGAAAATTCGTTAATCACAATCGACAATTTTCTGACGAACAAATAAAGGAACTTATCAATAGAGACGCTGTTATAGGAGTTGCCCTCGATGCTTGGATGATGGTTCCAAATTGGGTTAGGGGTGAATCCACGCCTAAAAGTATGGGAGTTACCTTGAGGCAAATGATTGATAATATAGATCATATTTGCCAATTATCAGGTGACGCTCTTCATGTTGGTATAGGTACAGATCTAGACGGTGGATTTGGAAAAGAACAAACGCCAAGTGATTTAGAAACAATTGCAGATCTACAAAAGGTGCCTCAAATGTTAGCTGATAAAGGATTCGACAAGGAGGATATAGATAATATCATGCATCAGAATTTTATTTCTTTTCTTCGAAGAGTTTGGGGATAAAAATATTTGTTCTCAAATTGATTATTTAATTAATTATCAATTTTTTGATAGCCATATTTTTTTGATTTTTAATAATCACAAAATACATTCCAGGCATTATTCCATTGGTCGATATTTCCACATTAAAACTATTTATTTTCTTTGAGTATACAACCTGCTGCAAAGCATTAATTATAAACAAATCCTCAAAAAAACCATTAGTTTCTAAATTAATTATTTTACCTCTTTGAACTGGATTTGGATAGATAATGGTTGGGTTATCAAAGTTAGAAAATTCATCTGCACTTTCACCATTGAAATAGTAATTCGCATTTTCAATAACCTTGTTTCCCAGGATAATACCAAGCTCTCGACCTGGTATATCATCCACAGGCGGATGAATTCCTCCCCAAATTCGTGATAAACTACATTGATCTGAGGCATCTCTATAGGTTGCCCATTGCAAAGTTACATCAGTGGTAGGCCCATCTTCAAAAACTAAAAATTCATTTTGCTTAGCTTCAAATGTTCCCATTCCTCCTGGGAAAAAAGGATCAGCTGTAAGATAAGTTAAAATTTCTGCAGCAGTTCTTGAAAAGGTGGAATGCCCTGAAACATAGCCTGCAAAGGGGGGGGTAATAAAGGATGGACGCTGATATGGCCACCAATTTTCAGCTAATATCCATCCGACTCCAGCAAAATCAGTAGTAGGGTCGATAATAAATTCTGGTCCTTTCCAAGATTTAAATTTTATTTTTCCTAAAAATTCTGAGCCAGAAAAGTCTGGGTCATTCTCATTGATGAGTTCAATAAAATTAGGATGCAAAAGGATTCCATTGGGATGATAACTTGGAAGAGAAGGATCGGATGATTGACCTAAGCTTGCCATATACCGAAGGGCAGAAATTGGTCGAATGTAATCATAATATCCTTTTATACTCCAAGCTGAGATGGCTGCATCATGCATTCCACCACCTAACATAAAATATGCTTTAACATCATATTCCAAAATAGGTAATTCCTCATCTCCATTATATTTCCTCTCAAATTCAGATTGATCCATTACATAATTAATGATGGAAAACCAATGGCCAGGAGGTGTTTCAGAGTCAGGGCCATCTGCCCAAAATTCAGCTAGAATTCTACAATAATCTCCCCGAGTAATTATTTGTTCTTGATATGGTTGTCCTGTTTTTGGGTTTTGATTATAACCGATTCCCCAATCACCACCTTCTTCTTTATAAAAGGATTGATACTCTGCAAAGTTAGTTGGGTATTCCATGATGTTTCCAATCGTGGCAGGAGAAATATCAATCATAGTTGTATCTGTTGGGTCAAGATGAGCAGACCATTTTGCCACTATTGAGAATCCCCATTGATACTCTTCCGAATGATCACTTGCCAAAAGTGGAGGAGCACCTGGATCTAGATAAATTTGGTAAGTTTGATTATCACGACTTTTTATAGTTCTATCATCTTCTGTTAAACTAAATGGAGTGACTTCTCCCCACTCAGGACTCAAGAATAAAGGAATTGCTTCTGATGATGGGTTACCGGATTGGTCAATAAAATTATTAAAAAATAAAGGTTGCCATCTGTTGGGATTTATGCCTACCACAGTTTGATTATTGACTGGGTCAAGAGAAGGATTTATGGGTTCGTAAAAAATATTCTCATATCTATTTTGTTCATTTGATCCATCTTTTAGTCCGTATTTTATTATTTCCTGTCCAATAAAGTTTCCAAGACTTGCTGGGTCTCCATAAGTATAATCAAAATTTGTAAATGAAATATCATATCCTTTTTCTATCATGAATTCATCAATAAGGTTTTTTGTTTCATTAAATCTTGGTGCATCCTTATACCGATGTAAAACGATTCTATAAATTGCAAAACTGATTGTTCGATCTAAATCTTTATTGGCTCTTAATAAATCAAGATCATTAAAGTCAAATAAAGATTTAAAGTTTTTCTTCTCTCTTCCGATTAGATAGGGATCTGATTCATCATCAAAAATTGCCCAACTGTCATACATGGCAATTGAAGTATGGAAAAGGTTTCTAGCGTGAATGGTAGGACGTGCAAAGTCATTTCTAATAGCCTCCAAAATTAGCTCATTCCACTCTCTTGCTATGCTGCGCTCTTGCCCCTTTAGTTGTATTCCCGAAAACAAAATAAAAATGGTTAAAGGAAATAAGAGGGAAAAATTAACTTTCAGGTTCCTTTTTTTCATAAATGAAAATGTATTATGTTTTATCAAGATAATCGTTTTTAAATATGAGGTCTTTTCATTTGAATAGATTGAATTTTTTTAAGATTTACCAAATTCAACTTTATTATAGAGTTCACCAAGTATTTTACCAATAATATTGTTTAAAAAGAAACACATTATCTCATTAACGTTAAATTAACGACAATTTATTCTGAAGTTGTAATTTACATTATTGCATTACATCATTATCTACCTGTTTTCAATTTTTATCACTGTAACCCCACAGGGATTGAAGAAATTATGACAATGTTAAAGTAATTAAAGTTGATTTAATTCAAAAAATATTTCCTTGAAGGCATATTTTTATAACTCATAACATAGAATGGGAAATATGATTCATGCATTGGAACCTGAGTATTTTATGACCTTAGTGATGCACAGCATTAAATAGGACTTGGATTCTAAAAACATGGTCGATTTATTATACCTCATTTCTATTGTGTTTTGAGTAATTTTCTTTTGTAAGGGGTTAATCCAATACTTTTACTACTTTATTCTATTAATATTTTCATTTATACCCGATAATTTAGATTAATTAGTTTATTTTTTCGGTTTATTTTTTTGTTCAAAATGCGAATGGATTACTTTTGATAAACTCCAAAGATTCCATAAAATTAGATTCTGGTAGATTGCCGTTTTATCTTTCTTAATTTTTTTTATTTAATCAATCAATCAATCAATTATTCAACAAGAATTCAATATTTTTTTTGTTCCTTGATCTTAGTAATGTTTTATTATCTTCAATTAATCTTCTTTCATGCCATTTAAGGGTATTTTAACTATAGGTATTTTGGCTCATGTTGATGCGGGTAAAACGTCTTTGACAGAATGTTTGCTACATACTTCAGGAACAACCCAAAATAGAGGAAGTGTAGATAAAGGTTCAGCAATTACAGATGGTTTGGCAATGGAAAAAAGTAGAGGGATTTCTATCAAGACTTCAACTGTGGATTTTGTTTGGAACGATATTCAAATCAATATCGTTGATACACCCGGGCATATTGATTTCTCTGCTGAAGTAGATAGAGCACTATCTGTCTTGGATTTGGTTATTTTGGTGGTGTCTGCCGTAGAAGGTGTGCAGGCTCATACTATCAATTTATGGGAAAGCATTCGAGAAAGAAAATTGCCAGTTTTGTTTTTTATTAATAAAATAGATCGAGAAGGAGCAGATTTGGAATTAGTTTATAGTGACCTTGAAAAGGATCTGGGAGCAAAATTATTCGCACTAAATTATGGAGATATTCTTCTTCCTGGATCACCTAGAGTAATCAATTTTATTAAGGTACAGCCATACCTTTCTGATTTTATTTTAGAAAAATCTTTTGAGAATTTAGCAGAACTAGATGAAACATTTTTAGAAGATTATTTGGAAGGGGAAATGGATAATTTAGCTTTGGTTTTTGAGAAAGCTAAAAAGCAAATTCAACAGCATAAGTTGGTTGGTGTATCATTTGGTAGTGCCAAAATGGAAATAGGAATAGAAAATATATTACACCAAATCACCACTTTATTTCCGGTTAAAATACCTCCGGATTTTAAGCCATCAGCTAAAATATTTAGAATTGAGTATGATTCCAAGTATGGCCGTTTAGTTCATGTAAAATTATACGGTGGTCAGTTAAAGAATAGAGATACTATTTGGTCTAATTGCCTTCAAAAAGAAATAAAAATCAATCAAATATTTCAACGGAAATTAGGTAAGATAGAACAAGTGGGGGAATTGTCAGCTGGTGAAATTGGTTTGATGACTATTTCCGATATAGTTATTGCGGGTGATGTTTTAGGTAAGCAGAATTTTGAAGATAATTTTAATAAAATAAGCCATTCTGTATTAATTGTACAGGTAGTTGCTAAAGAAGAAAGAGATTACCAGAAACTTGGGGAAGCTTTAGAGATTTTAAATATTGAAGATCCTCAATTAGAATTTCAATGGCATAAAAAAGATCATGAATTCTATTTAAAAATAATGGGCTTTATTCAAACTGAGGTACTCAAAGATAGTTTGATAAATCGATTTGGAATTGATACTGAATTTTCACAACCTAAAGTTATTTACCAAGAAACTCCGAAGCAGTCAGCGGAGGGGTATGTTCGGTATTGGATGCCAAAACCTTGTTGGGCGATTATGACCTTTTTAATAGAACCTGCACCATTAGGAAGTGGGGTAACCTTTATTTCTAAAGTGCGAACTAGTGATATTAGTATAAAATATCAAAATGAAATTAAACGTGCGATTCCTTGGTCATTAAGACAAGGGATAAAAGGTTGGGAAGTGACAGATATTAAAATCACTTTAATAAAAGGTTCGGAACATACGATACATTCCAACCCTGGTGATTTCTTGTTGGCAACACCTATGGGGGTTTTGCGTGGTTTGGAGTTAGCAGATACAGAACTTTTGGAACCAATGTATACTTTTCAGATAAAGGCAAGTCAGGAATTTTTAGGTTCTGTGTCAAGTGATCTAAATCAAATGAGTGCTCAAATAAATTCTCCAACTTTTGATAACGATTTTTTTAACCTAACGGGAAGAGTTCCAGTAGAAAAAGCAATGAATTATGGAATTAAGTTTAATGCAACAACTTCTGGTAAGGGGCGCATAAAGTTAACTTTGGATGGATATGAAAAAACTACAACTAGTAACGAAAAAATCCGCGACTTTAAAGGTGTTTCTCCTTTGGATGAGTCACAATGGATATTGCATAATAGAGGTGCTTTTAAGGCAGATGAACAGAGGAGATAATTAAGTGAAAAAAGAATTCACTCATTTATTCAAGCTACCGATCTATCGGTAGGAAAATACGGTTATTCCTCCTATTAGCCAACTAGTTATTTTTAGGATCAATTTATTTGCGAGAATTATTTATTGAGATTTTCGTTTGTGCAAGAGTATAATAAATTGATAACTCAAAGGATGGTTTTGAATGATTGTGAGGTAACTATTGTTGAAACTCGGGAAACTAATTACATTAGGTTCAAGGGTGTAGTTTTACATTTTTTTATAAATCTTGATATATCTGATGATCTCTTTATTAAAGCCTTTATTATTGGTGTTTATCTAAATTATGGTAAAATGTTTTTTTAGCTAAAGTGATGATTTGTAGGTGATATTTTAATGATTTTAGTTTAATATATTTTACAATGACATCAAATTTTAAGGAGAGAAGGTTTGTTTTTAGTGGTTAAAATAAATTATAACAATGAAAATACAATCTATTTTTAGTCGTGTTCTATTGGTTTTTTTCTTTAATCTAATTTTTTTGTTGTATCCAAAATTATCAAATGCTCAATCTGAAAGTGGAGTTTATCTTGAAGGCGGAGGAGCTGTTCCTTATTATTCTTTGAATTATTTTCGTGAAATATTTTCCGCAGAAAAAACAAAAGTCTATGCTAGGGTAGGAGGTTCTATTTGGGAATCTGGAGTTGCTTTCCCAGTGGGGGTATCTATGTTATTTGGAACAGGTAACCATCATCCAATTATTACTTTGGGGGCGACACCACTATCTGAGGGCTTTCGGTTTTGGAAAAGAGAAGATGCTGATATTTTATTAGATCTTGTGATTGGAATGGAATATCGATATCAACCAATAGCTAAATCCTTTTTTGTAAATATTGGATTATTCCCTTATTTACGTCTTGATCCAACTGTAGATAAGATATCTGAAAAAGAAACAGCGTTTCATTTTAGACTTGGAGTAGGAGTTGGTTGGTTTTTTTAAAAAGCAAGATTAAAATATTTTTGCAAATTGTATCTTATTCATGTAAAGACAAATAGTTATGTGGTTGGTTGGTGTTATTCCATAAGTTCTACCATATTCATACATTGCCAATTAATTTATATTAACCTATGAATTATTCTTTTATTCAAGATATCGGGTTAGTTTCGATATTGTTATTTCTAGGATTTGCAATTCGATTTCATATTAAATTTTTGCAAAAATTATTTATCCCAGTAAGTATAATTACTGGTGTATTGGCATTGTTTCTTGGCAATAATGGATTTGATCTATTGCCATTTTCTGAGCAAATTGGAAGCTATCCTGGGATAATGATTTCATTTTTATTTGGTGCTTTACCGTTTACATTTGAGATGAAAAAAGATCGATCACGTGAGTTTCAAAAAAGTATATTTCAAATTGGAAGTTTGACAGCAATTATTTTGTTGTTGCAATGGGGGATAGGGCTTTTATTTTCGATGACCATTTTGCAATTGGTTTTTCCAGAAATTAATCAAAATTTTGGATCTGTTTTGGCAGCGGGTTTTTTTGGTGGACATGGAACTGCAGCTGCGTTGGGAGATTCTTTTACCAATAATTTGAATTGGGAGGAAGGACAAAGTCTTGCTATGACAAGTGCTACTTTTGGGGTTTTTGCTGCCACTATTGGCGGAGTCATTTGGATACAATGGGGAGTAAGTAAAAATGAGACTGTTTTTTTAAAACAGTTTCAGGATTTACCAAAGAGCTTGAAAACTGGTTTAATTCCATTAGAGGAACAACGTTCCATTGGAAAATCTACCTTTTCAAATATTTCAGTTGATCCGTTGTTAATGCACATTATGATCGTTGTTTTTGTAGGAATTTCTGGTATTTATTTAACCATGTGGACAAAACCTTTATTACTTGGTTTTAGTATTCCTTCATTTTCATTTTCATTTATAGTTGGAATAATCATCAAACAAACTTTTTCTAGAATTCGAATGAATTCATATTTTGATACTCAATTAATGAATAGAGTATGTGGTATTTTTGCAGACCTTATTGTAATATTTGGGATTGCCTCTATCAACGTATCTGTTGTGATACAGTTCGCCTTACCTTTGGTAATACTATTTATAGTAGGAGTAATCTTATCAATATTTCTTTTTATGCGTTTGGGTTCAAAGGTGTTTACCTCGTTTTGGTTTGAAAAATCTATTTTCTTGTGGGGAATGTCGTTGGGTGTTACTGCTATAGGAATCGCATTACTTAGGATGGTTGATTCCGAAGGTGAGTCAGAAACACTTCCTAATTTTGCCATTGGATATATTGGTGTGACTCCTTTGGAAATCACTTGCTTGGTTTCTTTTCCAATTCTAGCTAGTCAAGGTTATCAATGGTATTTCACATTATCATGTATATTGTGTGCTTTACTTTTCTATTATTTATTAACTAAAATTGGAAAATAAACTTAGAACCATTTGTACTAGATCAGAAATTTATAGATAGACCACCGGTCAGTTTCATTAATAGAGATAAAATAAAATAAATGTCAATTGTTACTTGTCCTAACTGTAAATTCTTATTATTTCCATTTGAGAATACATTTAAGTGTCAAAATGGACATTCATTTGATTTTTCTAAGGACGGTTATATCAATTTACTTTTGGCGAATCAGAAGAAAAAAAATAATCCTGGAGATAATAAAATAATGTTGAATGCCCGAAATGAATTCTTGTCTCAAGGGTATTATGATTTTTTAATCAAGAATATTGAGTCAATGACTAAGTCAGTTGGTTTTTTTTCAACGGCTTTAGATGTTGAATATTATCTTTTGGATTTGGGATGCGGAACGGGGTATTATACTAGGAATATATTCAAAGGAAAAAGATTTAAAAAAATAGGAATTGATATCTCAAAAATAGGACTAGCCAAAGCGTCGAAAATAGATAAGGATTCCTTGTACATAGTAGGATCAGCTTTTAATTTACCAATAAAGGATAATTCAATTGATCTCCTCCTTAATGTATTTTCACCTATCAATCTTCAAGAACTTAAACGTATTTTGAGACCTGGCGGGTATTATATTAAAGTAATTCCAACTGGAGATCACATGAAACAAGTCGCAGAATTAGTCTACGATGATTTTATTCCTCATCAATCATCTATTCAAAAAGACTTTAAGTCAGATACTACCTTTCAGATTTTAAAAGTTGAAACGGTAAAAAAAACAATTTTTCTAGCTGACAAAGATTTGCTTAATTTTATATCAATGACACCGTATTTGTATAAATTTAAACAAGATCAACTTGCTTCTCTGAAGGAATTGTCAGTAACTATTTCATTTGAAATTATAATGTGGAAATATAAGTAATCTTATCATTAAAAAATATTTTATTTCCAAAAGGAAAATAATTATGTGTTTGAGTTATTAAAAATAAAGAGAAGGAGATCAAACAAGACAATGATCATTGAGTTGAAGTGTTCAAGATTATTATTATCTGATATCATCTGATGCCCTTTGGATAATTAGAGTATAGGCTTGAATTAAAAAAGTGATAATTTGAAGCCTATTATCATATCAATTTTAGTTTTTACTAGAGCTGGAGCTTAAATTTCTTGGGGATTTTAGTTCTCTCATTTTTTATATTTTGGAAAATTAAAGACACCTTACTATTGATGATTTTTAATGAAAATGTTAAATCATCAATTAACCCATCTCATTAAAATAATTAATCTTTTGATAATTTGTCGTTTTTTAGCTAAATACCTTTTTTTTACACATTAAAATTATTTCATTACTACTAGGGAAATCAGAAAAGAAGTAAATTTCACCTTTTAAATACATAAAATTGATTCCCATTAATACAAACCAATATTTGTCTAATGAAAAATGTACAGATGCGATTTTTACAGACCCTAATATTTTTATTTATTCTTTGTTTCATAACATCTTGTATTGAAACTAAATCTTCCAACTCTGATTTAAAAAGCAGAATTCAACAAAAACATGAACCTAGTGATGAGTTCTTCTTACAAAGAATGGGACCTGATGGACATTTTGCACTGGATGCATATTCTAATGCCTTAAATGGGATCAATCAGCAAACTTTAACAAGAACCATCAATGGATTTGATAATGAATGGACTACTCAAGGACCTGGTAACATAGGGGCACGAATCAATACAGTCAAGGTAAATCCAACTAATGAGAATATTATATTTGTCGGTTTTTCAGATGGTGGAGTGTTTAAAACAACGGATGGTGGAGTGACTTGGAATCCTATTTTTGACGAACAAGCTTTTCTCTCTATTGGCGATATAGAATTGGATCCTCAAAATCCAGAAATTGTATATGTTGGAACAGGCGATTTGAATGTTTCAGGTTACCCTTTTATTGGCGATGGACTTCATAGAAGTATTGATGGTGGAGTAACTTGGGCTAATATAGGATTAGAAGAAACTCGGATTATTTCAAAAATTATTATTGATCCTACTAATTCCAACAATATATTTACGGCTACTATGGGGTTGCCATTTCAGAGAGGAAGTGATAGAGGCGTTTATCGTTCTAATGATAGTGGAAATACCTGGGAACAGGTTCTTTTTATTAGTGATTCAACCGGAGTTTCTGAGATGGTAATGGACCCTAATAATCCTCAAGTTTTGTATGCTGTGGGTTGGGATCGAATTCGAAATAATTTTGAGTCTTTAATTAAAGGAGAAGGAGCGAAGGTTTATAAAACGATAGATGGTGGAGACACTTGGAATGTCTTAGAAGGTGGATTGCCAAATGATATTGATCATTCAAGAATGGGAATTACGATTTGTGAAAGTAATCCCAGTGTCCTTTATGTTCAGTATGTTGCGGCTAGTGGTTATCAATTAGAAGCAATCTACAAAACAGAGGATGCAGGTATTAGCTGGGATACTATCCCAATTGATGAAGATATAAACGGATTGAGTGGAAATGCAATGGGAGGATTTGGTTGGTATTTTGGTAAAATAAGAGTCAATCCAAATGATCCAAATGATATCTATTTGCTTGGTGTAGACCTTTGGAGAACAGTTAATGGGGGAGAAAATTGGAGTCTCGCCACTCCACCATGGTGGTATTATGATGTTCATGCTGACAAACATGACTTGACTTTTTTAAATAACGGAGGAGTATTGTTAGGGACAGATGGTGGATTATACAGATATAATGCAAATAATGATCTTTGGGAAGATATAGAAAATATTCCTACTACTCAGTTCTATCGAGTGGCTTATAATCCCCACCAATCCGATATATATTATGGGGGTGCTCAAGATAATGGGTCAATGGGAGGAAATGAAGATGAGATAAATAATTGGGCAAGAATTTTTGGAGGTGATGGATTTCAAATGGCCTTTGATCCGGATAATTCTGATCGATTTTTTGTAGAAACCCAAAGGGGTAATATTGGTGTAACATTAGATGGAGGAATTAGTTATGATAGTGGTAACAATGGAATTGATGATTCTGATCGAAGGAATTGGGATATGCCATACATAATCAGTCCTCATACTTCTCAGATACTATATACTGGGACATATCGTGTATATTATGGAGAAGGAGATATACCTGAATGGAATCCAATAAGTGAAGATCTGACTGATGGGGCAGATGCCAATAGTCGTTATAATAATATAACTGCAATTGATGAATCTCCAATTGAAGAGGGTTTATTATATGCCGGAACTGGTGATGGGAATGTTTGGAGAGGAGATAATGTTGGTACAACTTGGACTTCTATATCTGATGGTTTACCAGACCAATATGTTACGGATGTAATAAGTTCACCGTCAGATGTTAATGTTGCGTATGTTACTTATTCAGGATATCGAGATAATGACTTTTTACCTCGAATCTTCAAATCAGAGAATCAAGGTGGAACTTGGGAGGATATATCTAGTGATCTTCCTGATTTGGCGATTAACGAATTGTTAATTGTTCCAGAAACGGGTGATTCAGTCATGTTTGTTGCAACTGATGGAGGTGTTTATGGAACAGTCACAGCTGGTACTTCATGGGAAAGGCTTGGAACTAATATGCCAATTATTACTGTTTATGATCTAGTCATAAACGAAGATAAAAATGAGTTGGTAGCTGGTACATTTGCTCGTTCGATTATGACATATCCTTTAGATTCCATTTTCGCAATGGAAGATACCATTATGGTTTCCAATAGTAGCCCAAAAAGGTGGGAAGATTCAGGAATTAAAATAATTCCAACTATTGCTACCCATTATACTCGTGTCAAAATTGAAAATACGGAACCAAATCGAAACGCTGAATTGATAGTCATTTCAATAGATGGTAAATTAATGTATCAAGCATCGAAACTTTCAGGCAATGAAATTATTCATGATTTAGATATTTCAAATTATCCTACGGGGCAGTATTTTGTTAAGGTCAAAATAAGACATAAGGTGATGAGTTCAGCATTCGTCAAACAATAAATAGTAACAATAAATAAATTTATAAATATGGTTGTCAGTACTTTAAGTACTGACAACCATATTTATTTTTCTAGGTGAAATAGAATATTACATTTTGTATTTTTTTAAAATAGAGGACAAACCTTAAATAAATTATCTAGGCCATTATAAGATTATTGGTGAAGAAAATTTACTCTGATATTTATAGGATAGATTGCAAATATATTTGATTGAGATGATAGAATAAATTCAAAGTAAAATATTACTAGTTAAGTATAAATCAGAATACAACAAATGTCCTAATAAGTACTTTTGTGCAGATATTGCGGATTGCCTAAGATTTTACTTGTTTTTATGTCGGGTTGATTATTTCATATTTTATTATTGGTAAAATATGAAATTACAGAACAACTTAGAATATAAGGTTGTATAATATTGATTCGAAAGAAATAAATGTTTAAGTGCCAATAGAAGGTCAACTAAACATTGATGATTTTGCTTTAGAATTAGCTAAAGTTTGGGGCTCTAAAATATATTAAGTCATTAATGGTAAGAGAAGAAGCTGTTAGGATATATTTTGATGGGTGTTTGTAGATTTTGATGCTAAATCAGGAAAATGAGAATTAGAAACTATCCGAATAAGACCAGTTCTAGCAGAGATGGCTTAATTGCATCAGACAACAAATTGTGCTTTAATTTGGTATTCATTGATATGTTGAATTTAATTACCGGAAAATTTTGCTCAAAAGGAGAGGAAATTTTTCAAAAGCGAGGATGATAATTTGCTATAAGTGGAATTGTTTTTCCTTTTGTTTTTTGTACATATTTAGTTGATGTTGGACATTGGATAATCAATAACCCTTATTTCTTTTAGCCTTAAAGGTTTTCAGTTTTGATAAACTTTAGGGGATTTTGATTAATCTGAGTAATAACTTTTACAATCAAACTTTTACATTTCTATTTCTTAAATAAAAATCAGCTAACACCAAAGCTGCCATCGCCTCAACAATCGGCACTGCTCTTGGAACCACACAAGGATCATGTCGTCCTTTTCCTTCTACAATAACATCATCTCCCGCTTCATTGATAGAATCTTGTTTTCGGATAATTGTTGCAACAGGTTTGAATGCTGCTCGAAAAAATATGTCCATTCCATTCGAAATACCACCTTGAATTCCCCCAGAAAAGTTAGATTTAGTAATAGTCACTCCATCCCTTTTTTCAAATATATCATTATGTTCTGAGCCTTTCATTATAACACTATCAAAACCACTTCCATATTCAAAACCTTTGCAAGCGTTAATTGATAACATTGCTTTTCCGAGATCAGCATGTAATTTGTCAAATACTGGCTCGCCCAATCCAACTGGGCAACCTTTTACCACCGCTGAAACAATACCACCTATTGTATCACCTTGTTTTTTTATTTTTTTTATCAAATCAATCATTTGTTCGGCTGCTTTTAGGTCTGGACATCGAACTGCAGTTTTTTCAATATTGGAAAAGTCAAATTTTCGATAATCACTAGAGACTGAAATTTTACCTACTTGACTTACAAAACCAGTTATTGATATTCCTTGTTTTTTTAATAGCAACTTTGCAATCGCACCAGCAGCAACTCGTGCAGCAGTTTCCCTAGCAGAACTTCTTCCACCACCTCGATAATCTCGTAAACCATATTTCTTTTGATAAGTAAAGTCTGCATGGGATGGACGAAATTTATCTGCAATATGCGAATAATCTTTGGACCGTTGATCTTGATTATAAATCACCATGGATATGGGAGTTCCAGTACTTTTTCCTTCAAAAATTCCTGATAGAATTTGTGCTTTATCTCCTTCTTTTCGTTGAGTTACAATAGCAGATTGCCCCGGTCTACGACGAGCCAATTCTCTTTGGATAAAGGTTTCATCTATTTCCAAACCAGCAGGGCAGCCATCAATGATAACTCCGATTGCTTTTCCATGAGATTCTCCAAAAGTGGTAATCTTAAATAATTGTCCAAATGAATTTCCAGCCACGTTGATTGCTTTTTTGGTGAAGTACAAATGTAGTGATTTTTGAGTTTTCAGAGAGAAGATGATTTTGATTATTTACGATAAGCCAGTTTTTCTATTTTAAGATAAAGACTTAGATAAGGGCGCGATAATTGCACTAAATACTCAGGTATGTAAATATTATAAAATCTAACATATCAAGTGAGGTTTTATAAAAAAAATAGCACTATTTTGCAGCGTTTTTTGCCTATTTAATCCTCTACCCATGAACAAAAAATTGTTAATTCTGCTTTTTGCAAATATTGCCGCTCTATTAGGTTGGATGATCTTTCAAAGTAGAAATTCTATCCAACCATCTACAACTCAAATCTCCATTGATCAAAAACAAGATAAAAAAGTTGAAGATTTTAGTGGAGCTGGAAAATCTTTAGATAGTTGGTCATATGCTCGCTCTTATCCTTTAGAAAAGATAAAGACTAATAGGTTTACTGAAAGTCATGAAATAAAACAACGACTTTTGTCTGATATATCTTCTAACCGTTCTGATTGGGAGCCATTAGGCCCACAGAATTTTGCTGGTCGGATTTTAGCGATAACTGTTGATCCAAATAACCCAAATACTCTTTATGCGGGAGCTGCAAGTGGAGGATTGTGGAAGTCAATTGATGATGGAGCCAACTGGAATTATCTTTCGACAGGTATGCCTGTTTTAGGTGTTTCAAGTATAGTGATTAACCCGGATAATTCTGACGAGATGTTTATTGGTACTGGAGAAGTTTATGGAGATTTTGATTCCAATGATGTAAATCCTAATCAAAATACTGGACAGGGATATACTATTCGATATAGAAGAGGAACGTATGGAATAGGAATTTTGGCAACGTTGGATGGAGGATTGACTTGGAACTATAGTTTGGATTGGTCACAAGAGGAAGAATTAAAAGGGGTGAATTGCCTGGAGATTTCGGCATTTGATTCTGATGTTTTATATGCAGGAACCACAGATGGTCTTTTTCATTCAACAGATGGGGGAACTACTTGGAATAATATTTTGAATTTACCAAATGTTATGAGTTTGGCAATGCATCCAACAAACGAAGGAACTATGTTGGTTGGAGTTGGAGTATTCGGAAGTACGGGAAGTGCAGTTTATAGGAGTATAGATGGAATTAATTTTACACCAGTTGATTTGCCAGACTTTACTGGGAAAGCGAGAATGGATTTTTCAAAATCAGATCCAAATATTGCATTTGCAAGTCTAGGTAATTATGATGAAACCGTTGGCTTATTTCGTTCAGAAGATGGAGGTATAAATTGGACTTTAGCGAATGACTATGATTATGCAAAATATCAGGGTTGGTATTCTCATGATGTTGCAATCAATCCTACTAATTCTTCAACAGTTTTAGCTGGGGGAATAAATGTTTACCGTTCGACAGATGAAGGGCAAACGTTAATTCCTGAGTCTGATTGGTTGCTTTGGAATTTATCTGCATTTCCGGTAGAAGGACCAGAGCAATTACCTGGTGATTTTATTCACGCTGATATTCATGAAATTATTTATCACCCTAATGTTCCCAATAAAATTTATGTTGCCTCTGATGGTGGAGTTTTTAAAAGTGAAAATGATGGACTCGATTTCGTGAGTGCTAACTCAGGTTTGCAAACTGTTCAATTTTATCAAAAATTTTCTTCTTCACTTTTGGATCCTGATTTTGCGATAGGAGGTTTACAGGATAATGCAACAGCGGTTTATCGAGGGAGTTTAGCTTGGGAGAGAAAAATTGGAGGAGATGGATTTGGGACAGTCATCGATCCTAATAATGATCGAAAAGTTTGGGGATCATTGTACTATATGCATTTGTTCTATTCAGATGACAAAGCTGAAAATTTCAATAGTAATACTGGGGTTTTGCCAGGTTGCTCAGGTGTTGATCCGGCTTGTTATTCAAATTTTTCAGCTCCGATTTGTTTTGCTCCAAGTAGCACCAATCAAAGACTTTATGGTGCCTCTAATATTGTTTATACTATTGAAAATGGTACTACGCGAACAGCTACAAATGGAGGTAATCCATTAGATGGGAATAACCCTGTCAATTGTCTTGCAGCATCTCCAACTGATCATAATTTAGTTTTTGCTGGGATAGCACCGTTGTATACTTCTCCAGCAAGAATGTTTAAATCTGAAAATGGTGGAGACTCCTGGACAGAAGTGACTAATGGTTTGCCTGATAGGTTTCCTATGGAGGTAATATTTGATCCTTGTGATAATAATGTGGTCTATACTGTTTTTGGAGGCTATGATTTGTTGTCACATGTATACAAATCAGAGGATAGAGGAGGTTCTTGGAGTACATTAGGTGAGGATTTACCTGATGTTCCTACTAACACAATTTTTATTGATCCTGAAAATACTCAGCATATTTATATTGGAAATGACATTGGTGTTTTCGTTTCAACAGATGGAGGTATTACTTGGATAACTTATTCAACTGGATTGCCAGATGCGTGCATGGTAATGTCTTTAAGTTATACTGCTGCCACACGGAAGTTGCGAGTAGCCACACATGGAAATGGAGTATACGAAACAGATCTTTTGCATGAACAAGAAATTTATTTAGCAAAAACAGGTCAGTTAGGAGAGTGGTATATAGATGATTTTGAAACTGATTTTGAAGACTTACCTAGTGATTGTATTTTTCAAAATTGTTTTTATTCAGTCAAAGATTTTGATGGAACAGAATGGCGAGGAAATAATTTGCGCGGATTTATTTCAGATGATTTTGAGCAACCTGTTCTGAATACTGAATGGTTTGTAAATTCTGGTGTTTGGGATGTACAGAATGGAGAGCTTTTACAAACAAACTCTTCTGGTCAAAATACTCAATTAAATATCAACTTAACTCAAAATGATTCTACCTCATTTTTGTATCGATGGAAAATGAAATTTGAAGGGAATGGAGTAGATAGAAGCGCAGGTGTGCATATTTTTGCAGATGATTTATCACAGGATTTTAGAGGGAATTCTTACTTGATTAATTTTAATGAGGATGAGGATAAAGTACAGGTTTACAAAACAAATGCTATTGGAGATTATGAAATTTTGATAATTGAAGATGTCACTATTACTTCAGATGATTGGCTGGATTGTAGTGTAGTTTATGAACCTGGAATTGGGCATATTTTAGTTTATTTAGGTGATCAAAGAGTCGTTAGTTTAGTTGATAATAATCCTTTGCAAAGTGGTAATGGGTTGTCTTTTAGAACAGAGAACTCTGTTGTCTCTTTTGATGATGTTTCAGTTTTTAAAGGGAGAGATTGTTCAGGGGTAGAAAATATAAGGGTTGCTATTGACGGGGATTGTCGTTATGAATCTCAAAATGATTCAACCTTTGTCTGTGGTATTCAATCAATTGGTTTTTCCAATATACGAGGTTGGTCAAATCCAGATGAGACACAAGTTAAAATTGGAGAATACCCATTAACATTAGAGGGGATAATATTTACGGAGGATGATGAACCAGTTATGGATGTTGATATTTTAATCGATAGTGCCATTTCTTCTACAACCATAACTAATATTTCTGGTGAATATGATTTAGAGGTAGCTAGTGGAACTACATTTGAAGTTCGTCCTGAGAAATTAGATGGAGTAGATAATGGAGTAAACACGATTGATATGGTATTGATTAGAAAACATATCTTAGGCCTAGAATTTTTTGATTCACCGTATACTATGATAGCTGCTGATGTGACTAAAAATGGCTCGATTACCACTTTTGATTTGGTGAAAATAAGATTGTTGATCTTGAATTTTGAAACTGAGTTTGCTGGAAATACTTCATGGCGATTTGTTCCAAATGACTTTGTTTTCCCTGCACCAATTGATTTTTATAATTTTGATGAATCAATTGATATTTTTCAAATGACTACAAATAGGGATGAGTTAAATTTTGTAGGAGTGAAGGTTGGAGATGTGAATTCGAGTGCAACACTTTTCACTACAAATACCCCAGTTGAAACTCGGATAGATAAATATGTGTATCTATTGTTGGAAAATCAAAAATTAAATGTTGGTGAGAAAATTTTAGTTCCGTTTTATGCAAAAGATTTCAAAGATATTTCTGGGTATCAAATGACTTTAAATTTTGATAAATCTTCTTTGAAGTTTTTGGAGACAAAATCAAATAAGAATAGAGATTTTCCTAAAGAATTTTTCGGGACAAATAATTTAGAAGAAGGATTGTTGTTGTTGAATTGGGTGTCTGGTGAAGCGGTTTCAGTTGAAGATGAAACTGAATTATTTACCGTGGTTTTTGAGGTTAAAAAAGGGAATACCCTAAAAGAAGTATTGAAATTAACTGATCAAGAATTACAAACAGAGGCTTATAATGGTCGAAATGACCAATTAAGAATTAGATTAGAATTTTTTGAAGAAAAAGAAAATTCAATTTCTGAAGTCAGTTTTTCCCCAAATCCATTTTCTCAAAAAACGCTTTTGAATCTTCTAAGCGAAAAAGAGGAAGCTAGTAAAGTTATTTTTTATGATGAAGTAGGACAATTTTTAAAATCAGAAGAAATTAATTTGCAAAAAGGAATAAATTTAAAAAAGTTTGATTTTTCTGGTACTGGTTATGTAGGAGTTATTTTTTATCAAATCAGAAGTAAAAGTGGGATAGTAGTAGGCAAATTATTGAAATTGTAATTTTCATGACCATAGTTTTTATAGATTAGATGCTTTGAAAATCTAATAATTTGTTTCAAGAAAATCTATGTTTCCTGTTTACTTACATGGTAGAAAAATAAAAGTGGAACTTTATCTTCGTACTTTTGTTATATATTTTTTAGTTATAAATAAAATCAAAAATAGATTTGAGTATCATGCAACTGGAACCGAAAGATCTTTATGAAAAGCTAGAATTTGATAAAGTAATAGAATTATTGCAGAAGGAATGTTTAGGTGAACTTGGTAAATTTGCTGTCCAGCGTTTGTCTGTAATGACAGTTCGAAAAGAAATCCATCAACAGCTTTTAGAAGTAAGCGAATATAAATTAAGTATTGATGATAATAAACATTTTCCACTCACGTCATATTCCGGTTTATCCGATGATTTGAAGCACTTAAGTATAGAGAATTCAGTTCTTACAACTGAAGGTTTACAAAGGATTAATACCATCTTACTTTCCATTCGAGATATTTTTAAATTTTTTACACCTACTCGACAAGATATTTTTCCTAACCTATATTTTATCATTCGAGATGTTGCGTTTGATGCAGAATTGATTGCAGCAATTGAACAAGTGATTGATGAAGAAGGTAAAATTAAATCGGATGCATCACCCGAACTCTTAAAAATAAGTAAAGGTATTGGAGCCAAACATAGAGAATTAGATAAAGTATTTCGAGCGGTTATTACCAAATATCGAAACCAAGGTTGGCTCTCCGATAATGTAGAAAGTTATCGGAATGGTCGTCGAGTATTAAGCGTGCCCTCTGAACATAAACGAAAAATCCGAGGAATCATTCACGATGAATCCACGACAGGGAAAACAGCTTTTATCGAGCCAGAAATTATCATAGATATTAATAATGATATTTTTGATTTAGAGACTGAGCAGCGTAGAGAGATTTATCGGATTTTAAAGGGCTTGAGTACTACTTTACGACCTTATATATCTCTATTAGAGGATTATCAAAATCTGATGATTCGGTTTGACATTATCCAATCAAAAGCTCGTGTTGCCATCAAAATGAATGCAGCTCAACCGAAATTAAAAAAGGTTCCTCACTTTGCAATTCAAACTGCCTACCATCCACTTTTATATTTAAAGAATAAGGAAATTAAAAAAGAAACCGTTCCTTTCGATTTAGTTTTTCATAATAATAATCGAATTCTAATGTTGTCTGGTCCTAATGCTGGAGGGAAATCAGTTACAATGAAAACGGTTGGATTGATACAACTGATGCTACAAGCTGGAATGTTAGTGCCTGTCGATCCTGAATCAGAAATGGGAATCTTCAAAAAAGTTTTTGCAGATATAGGAGATCAACAATCTTTAGAAGATGATTTGAGTACTTACAGCTCAAGGTTACAGAACATGAGAACGTTTTTAGAGCAATCAGATGAAAATACATTAGTATTGGTTGACGAGTTTGGTTCAGGTACAGATCCAAAGATAGGAGGAGCAATTGCAGAAGCAATTTTAAAAGAATTAAATCATAAAAAAGTATTTGGGGTAGTTACAACTCATTACTCTAATCTGAAAATTTTTGCTTTTAATTCTCCTGGAATTGTAAATGGTTCAATGACTTTTGACAAAGATAATTTGACACCAACATTTGAAATGAAAGTAGGACGACCAGGAAGTTCCTATGCATTTGAGATTGCAAGAAAAACAGGATTAGATCAAAAAGTACTCAAATATGCTCGGCATAAAACGGGAAAAAATGAAAAAGCTGTCGATCAGTTATTAATTGATTTGCAAAAAGAGAAGCAAGAACTTGAGGAGAAAATAGATAGTATGAGGGAACGTGAGAGAAAACTCGACAAGCTAATTAAAAATTATGAAAACCTCCATCGAGATTTAGAATTCAAGCGTAAGAAATTAAAGCTTCAAGTAAAGGAGAAGGAGTTGCAACAGGTGGCTCGAGATAATAAAGAATTCGAAAAGGTTATCCGTGAAATAAGGGAGGAAAAGAACTTAGAAAAAGCTAAAGAATTAGCCGCTAACGTTAGAGCACAACGAACAGAATTGGCAGACAATGTTGATGGTTTACGGGATAAAGTATACTATGAACCGACTGAGGCTAAAGCTGCTAATGCGGTTATTAAAGTTGGTGATTTTGTAAAGTTAAGATCAGGAGGAGCAACTGGAACTGTTGAAAGTATTAAGAAAAACAAGGTGGTTGTTTTGATGGGAATCATGAAAATGACTACACATTTAAAAGACCTTCTTCCTGCAAATGCACCGTTAGAAATTATTAGTTCTAAGAGAATAAAAACTGATGTGATTGATTCGGGTACTACTTTTGAGTCAAAGATTGATTTGCGAGGAGTCACTAAAAGTGAATCCCTAAGATTGGTAGAATCTTTTGTAGATAAGGCACTGATGACAAGCGCTACTCATCTACAAATCCTTCATGGTAAAGGAAGTGGTGCACTAAGGGATGCAGTAAAAATGAAATTAAGAGAATATTCAGATTCGATTTCTAAAATTTATCATCCACCAAGAGAACAAGGAGGAGATGGAGTAACCATTGTTGAGTTTTAGAATAGGAATTTGTTTATTTTGAAATTTGATTCGAATTAGAATAAATTAAAAAAGGTCATTTGATCCCTATCAAATGACCTTTTTTGTGAAAATAACAAAAAGACTTTTACATTTTAATAAACCGGTGTAAACTAATATTATCTTTACTTTTTAATTTTATAAAATAAACACCATTTGGATAACTAGATATATTCATTTCAACGAAATCATTTTCTTCAATAGTTCTATATTGTTCTTGTAAAATTTGCCCCTCAGTGGAGATAATTTCTATTTGGAAATTCCTACTTCCTTCTAACTCTATTTTTGCAAATAACAATTTACTTACGGGGTTTGGGAAAACTGAAAATTTAATAATTTTATCAAGCTCCTTGATAGCAACGGTTTCGTCAATGATAATTATATTTGAGTTTCCAAAACAACCGTTTGAATCAACTGTTTCAACATAATATTCACCAGGCGTCGTTACAGTTAATTCTTGATTAATTGAGTTAGATAAGATTGCTCCATCTTGAAACCATTGATAGGAACTAGCACTTGTTGAAGTCAATAAATTACTGTTCTGAGTGATTTCAGGGATAATAGGTACGTGGACTGTAATTTCGATTGTATCTAATCCTTCACATCCAGAATCTTCATTAATAATCTGCAATGAGTAAATCCCATTTTCTGTAACCTCAACTACAGAAGATGAATCAATTGTTTCATCATTATAACTCCAGATATAAGTATAATTTCCGACAAGAGTTCCATCTAGATTAACGAAGTTGCCTTGACAAAATTCTGTCGGGCCATTTGGAGTAATAAGAAAAGGTGGGTAGAATGAAAATATTACCTCGAATTCTTCACTAATTGATTCACATCCGTTGTCTGAGACAATCAATTGATATGTTCCACTTTCCGTAATCAAAACAGAGTTGGTTGTATTAATGGTTACTCCATCTTTTATCCAAGAATATTCATCATAACCATTTGGTACCTCATAGTTGATGCCTTGTCCATTACAAACTATAACGTCTTCGGTATTTAAATTTGAAATATTTGGAGATTCGTAAAAGGTTACCACTATTTCATTTGAGATGCTCTCACATTGTTTGTTATTTATAACAACATAATAAGTCCCATTTTCTGAAATTTCAAGAAAGAAATTAAAAGAATCTACTACTAGGGAATCTTTGTACCAAGTGTACTTTTCGAAACCATCAGGAACCTCTAAAAACCCATTTTCTCCAGCGCATAAATCCAAATTACTTGGAAAAATAGTAGAAAGATTTGGAGTAGTTGGTGGATCAATATTTAAAAGTGAAATAGAAGAATCCAATTCTAATACATATAATCCAGTCAATATATCAGAAGCTAAGATTAGACCTGATGGCAAAAATGGATAGGTACCCCAATTTCCCTCAAAACCTGAATAAGCAGTATCTGTTGGATTGGTATCGTAATATGCCGCAGTAAATGGATTTAAAGGATCAGATACATCAAAGACCTGAATTCCATCATGGTAATAAGAACAAAATAAATAGTCACCTCGAATGAAAGGATTGTGTGGGCGATTATTATCATCATTAGGGTTCAATGGAAATTTGAAAGTGGTATCAATTTCAATAAACTCATTATCCAAATTTTCCAAGTTCATAACACCTAATGGTCTTCCAATTGGAACTTCTTCAGCATAAATTGCAAAGTTTCCATCCTCTGAAACCCAACTACTATGATTGTATGCACCTGTATTTTTAGAGGCTAACAATATAGGTGTGGTTGGATCTGTCATATCCCAAATGAAAAATCCTAGATACCCATGCGATCCGTAGGCGATATTATCTCGTACATAAATATCATGTGCATAGCCCTGGCCAGAGGATGGATTTGCTGGTAAATTAACGGAGGCTAAAAGAGTAGGATTGTCAGGATCTTCAGTCAAATCTAACACAATGACTCCTCCACTTTGTGTATCAGTTCCAACTGAGTACAAACGTCCATTTTTTTCATCAATAAATATGTTGTGGGCTTCCCCAAAAAATTCAGTACTGTGATAAGTTTTGGAAATTGAGTTTGGCAAATCACTTAAATCGAAAATCATTAATCCTTCACTCGTATCATCTGATACCGCGTAAGCTCGATCTTTGTAAGTTTTTATATCTCGCCAAATCGTCGTTTCCCCTCCTGGGAAACTATCAATCTCCATCAGGTTGGATGGATCAGCTAAGTCAATAAAATGAACATGTGTCGAACTACCAATTATTGCAAATTCATTTCCCTCGCAATCTACATAACCCCAAACTTCATTAAACTGCACTCCTGATGGAGAGGGTCTTGTATCATCTTCCCAAGTATCAAGAAGTGTCATGTTCATAGAAGGTTGAGCTTGAAGGTGTGAAATCGGTAAGTAAAGAAAAACTAAGCTTAAATAAATTAATCGAGTTGCCATTTTATAATTTTTTTAATTTTTTTGTATAAAAATGTACAGAAACAATGCCAATGAATATTTTTTTGGCCATCTCTTTCAGGTCATGATTGTTAGATCATTTATCAGAAAATATCCACTTTTTTAACATTTTTTCTAACCAAGATTGAAAATTTCTTTAATTAAAAGTGGTTTTAAAAAGATAATATATTAGATGTTTTTCACATTAGTCTGATGTAAGCAAGGTGCGAAATGATTTTGATAAAATTATTTTTTTTATGATAATTAGAAAGTATTTTACATAATTGTTTATTTTTTATTAAAATTTTCTTCTCCGTCTATATTAACCAATTTTTACCTAAATCGGCAAAACCACTCATGTCAATAATCATCTCCAAGATTGAAAATTATTTTCCGTTTCAACCGCTAATGAATGCAAAGTGATAGAAAATTGATTTATACTTTATTTTTAATACTTTTCTTTCATTATGGATAATTCCAACTCGCAAATATTTATCTGACTCTCCACTAGATTCTAAAATTTTAAAGTTCCAGCCATTTGAATTTTGAGTATTATCATTTTAAATCGTTTTCCATTTATAATGTAAATTTTTAAGATTAGGATTTAACAGAGATGATTCTTGGAAACATTTTAATGACGCTTCATTATTTCACTGGCCTTTCTTAAATTACTTCCACAATAAAAAAGTATTGTGACACCAAGGATATTTTTGATTATTTATTTACAGATTTTGATAATTGAATTCTGGGTGTTTTTCTACTTAATGATATACTCTTTTTAGTTAAAGGCATCACTTGACAGGGAACCTAAATTACTAGTTCAGTAATTTTACCTACATTAACATCTTGTGTATGAAAAGAAAAAGCTAAAATAAATAAGTTTGGTAGAATTTATTCATTGATAGAATTTTTTAGACAAGTGGTAATTCAGAGACTTTTGGGAAAGAAAAGAACCAAAGATAATGAATGAACTATATGAATTTTTCTTGTTAAGTATTTTATATTTGCATAAAGATAATTATACTTATCGTTCTAGTATTTTCAATACAAGACTACCCATACCTAAGATCAAGTTATAAAATGGCAAAAGAAAAATTATTGGAGGTCATTGATTTACAAACTCAATTCTACACTGAAGAGGGGATTGTAAAAGCTGTAGACAAAATAAGTTTTACCCTTTTTAGGGGAGAAACACTTGGGATTGTTGGTGAATCAGGATCTGGAAAATCTGTTACCTCTTTGTCGATCATGCAGTTAATTGCTCAACCACCTGGGAGAATTGTCGGTGGGGAAATTCTTTATTATCCAAAAGGTCAAAGTGAAATTGATTTGCTAAAACTTACTGACAAGGAGATGCAGCGGTATCGTGGTAATGAATTGGCTATGATTTTCCAAGAACCTATGACGTCTTTGAACCCTGTCTTTCGATGTGGAGATCAGGTTACAGAAGCTATAATATTACATCAAAAAATATCGACTTCTGAGGCGAAAAAACGAACAATTCAACTTTTTGAAAAAGTGCAGTTACCTGATCCAGAACGCATTTTTAACGCTTATCCCCATCAACTTTCAGGTGGACAAAAACAGCGTATAATGATTGCTATGGCAATGAGTTGTAATCCAGATGTTTTGATTGCTGACGAGCCAACAACTGCTTTGGATGTGACAGTTCAGAAAGCAATCATCGATTTAATGAATGATTTGAAAAGTGAGATGAATGCCTCCATCATTTTTATAACTCATGATTTAGGAGTGATTTCTGAAATTGCAGATCATGTAATTGTAATGTTCAAAGGAAAGATTGTAGAACAAGGAGATATTGGAAGTATTTTCCTAAGTCCTCAACATCCATACACTAAAGGACTACTAGCTTGTCGCCCTCCACTTGATTTTAGGTTGAAAAAATTACCAGTCGTAAGCGATTTTATGGATATTAATAAAAATGACAATGGTGAACTTTTTATTACTGAAAAAATCAATAATATAACAGAGATAACAGCAAATAATAAAGTTGATTTGAAGACTTGGGCAAAACGGCAAAAGTTTTTGTCATCCCAAAAACCAATTTTGGAAATTAAAAATTTAGAGACTTGGTTCTCAGCTAAAAAGAATTTTTTTGGTAGGACAACTGATTGGGTGAAAGCTGTAGATGATGTAAGTTTTAAAGTTTTTCCAGGTGAAACTTTAGGATTAGTAGGGGAGTCTGGTTGCGGAAAAACAACTTTAGGAAGAACTATATTAAGGTTGATAGAGGCAAAATCAGGTGAAATTATTTTTGAAGGGAAAAAAATAAATGATCTTTCCAAGGAAGAAATGCGAAGTTTACGAAAAGATATGCAGATCATTTTCCAAGATCCATATTCATCTCTTAACCCAAGGATGACTATCGGAAATGCAATTATGGAACCTATGCAAGTGCATGAGATTTTAACCAACGACGAAGAAAGAAAAGCGAGGGTAATTGAGTTACTAGAAACCGTAAGTTTAGAGGCAAAGCATTTTAATCGTTATCCTCATGAGTTTTCAGGGGGGCAGCGACAACGAATCTGTATAGCAAGAGCCTTGGCATTAAATCCCAAATTTATTATTTGCGATGAATCAGTTTCCGCATTAGATGTGAGTGTGCAAGCGCAGGTATTAAATTTATTGATGGAGTTACGTGAAAAATTTCAGTTCACGTATATTTTTATTTCCCATGACTTGTCAGTCGTGAAATTTATGAGTGATCGAATGATTGTGATGAACCAAGGGAAAATTGAGGATATTGGCGATGCTGATGAAATTTACAATAATCCAAAAACAAAGTATACACGAGATTTGATTGAAGCGATTCCAAAAGGGAAAAAGGAGGATTTGGAGGCAAGGTTAGGAGGACGAGTTACTTGATATTTGGAGCTTTCTTTCCATAGGCACAATGCCTACAGCCACTGCCACAACAATTACCACGCAGTAAATGATAAAATTCTGTAAAAACAAAAAAACCATTTTCAATATAAAAATGCAATCCCTCTTCCAAATCTCCTGAATGTCTTGGAAAGATTTGAGTTTCTGCCATTTCAATCAGTCTATTAATTTTTATCAAACAATTTTTACACAAACAGTCATAATTGGTTTTTTTTAAAAAATCATTTACTTGTTGACTAACAACAATGGAATTACATTGGCAATTAGTAATATCATTCATCCTGCAATCGAATGAGGTTTGACAACGTTGACAAGCTTTAATTATAGGTTCCATGATTTTATAATAAGTATCAGATACCTCTAGGGTATCTGATACTTTACGTTAATTTTTTATTGTTTAATTAACAATTGAGAGGCAACTTTAGTTTCAGTCTGCACTTTAACTAAATAAGTTCCTTTTGCTAAGTTGTGAATATTTATTTCATTTTTGAAATTATTGAGGCTATTGTTAGACATCAACCTTCCAGTCATATCAAATATAGAAACCTCTGCTCTTTCCTGTTCCAATTTTTTTAAAATTAAAAAATCAGTAGTTGGATTTGGATAAATTTCGAATAATGATTTTGGTTCTACATTTTCAACTGCAACTAATCCATCAGAAGTAATTACATTGTCAATAGCAAAGTATGCAGGTGTATTCATTCCATAATTACTACTATTGTCAGTTGAACTCAAGGAGAACTCTAAACTATCAGCTTGACCTAGCGAAGTTAAATCAACCCATGTCCATTCATCCACGATGTAATCTTGTGAATTATCAGCAAATCGATAATCTGCTAAATAAAAATTTACAGAATCTGAGGAAATTGTTCCTCCCAAATATTTTTTAATTGTCAATAAAAAATAATCTTCATCATCACCAGTTGCTCCACCAAATTTCTTGGCAAATCCGTCTCCATCTGTCATACTTAAAAAGGCATAGGTTCCATTTGTAACATAAACTCCATTTACAATTTCTCCTTGGGCATCATTTTCAAGTTTTATGATTGATCCATATGGAGCATAAGCAACAGCATAAGTCAGAGAATTATCTACTCCTCCTCCAGTAATCGAGCTAAAATCATTGGTATAGCCAGCAGTTGAGATATCGGTACTTGCAGATATAACCCAACCTCCCCATCCGCCCCATGATGGAAAATATTCATTGAACAACGAAATGTTGCCACTGTTGAAATTGTGGACTCCATCACTACCATTTAATACGGAGTCCACCGGGATGCCGTAATTTTCAAAATCAGAAGTTGTTTGAGCTATAACTAGTAAAGAAGAAAGTGTAAGTAAGAAAGTAAAGAGTTTTTTCACGTTTTGATAGTATTTAAAAAGTTATTAAAAGAGAATTTTATTCCTAGTTGAAAATGAGTTCCAGGCATTGGACGCCTTTCCACTACAATATAATTTACGTTCCAAGAATTTTTGATGTTTAAAAAAATAGTACTCTTATATTTTTTCCATCCTGTAAAGTACTGCATTCGTATATTACCAATATGGTAAGAGTTAATATCCCCAAATTGACCTCTTGCTTTTCCTGTAAAGCTATGTTGATAGGATAGAACAATATTTTTCCAGCTTAATGTTGCCCGACCAAATGCTTGATGTAATGGAACATAAATAATTTGTTCGCCTACTTCCCTTCGAGGTAATTCCATTGCAACTTCATTCGTTGATTTGATGAAATCGTAACCTATTTTAACATCAATTGCTAAACTATTTTCGGTTGTTTTGCTTTTGTAAAAAAATGAAAAACGAGGTTCCAACCCACGACTCCAAACTTTAGAAACATTAAATGCAGACCAAAAAGGTTGTCCTTGAGCGGGTGCCCATAAAATCCAATTATCAATATTTCGATTAAAAGCGGTAATGGAAAATTCAAAATTACTTTTGCCGATTGTAAAAGGATTAGAGATGGTAGCTTCTTCGCTCCAACCAGATTCAGGTTTAAGGTTTTTATTTCCTCCTGAATTCCAAAATCGATCATTGAGTGTTGGAATTCTATAATTTCGGCTAACTTTTCCTTGAAATTTAAACCAAGAGAATATAGAATAATCAAATCCTAAAGAAGGAACTAAGGGGATTAGATTTCCATCAACTAATTCTTGTCGGATACTCGTCTGGAATTTGTAATTATTTTTTTGGAAAAAATATGAAAGTTGAATTGCGGATCTATTCTCAATAGGAGATTCCGTATAACCATCATTGTTAGCCATTGTTAAGGAGTGAGTGATAGCTCCAAGGATTTTGTGTTTGTTTTTCCAAAATTTCTGCACATTAAATTCTGATGTAAGTGTAGAAAAATCACTCAAAGAAATTAAACTTATTGCATTATCTCTGTAATCTAGGCGTTCCTTGAAAAAACCAACTTTTCCTTGAATAACATATGTTTCATTAATATTTTTCCAATCGACCATAAGTCTAGTAGAACGATCAATCTGATTTGCTATGCTCTTGGTTTGGACATTAGTAGGTGGGATATTCCGATTAGAAAATTGTTGCCAGATATGAAAGTCAACTTGATTGTTTTGACCCATTTTCCAATAAAAGTCTTGGATAACATTTAGTTGCGATACTTCTGCATTGGTTTGTTGCCTTTTTGGGAAGCCTGGAGCAACAAAATATTTGAAATTATTCTCTCCTTGTTGATGAAAAACTTTTGTAACACCATAAATACGCAGCCCACCATAGCCAATTTTCAATTCTTGATTATAATTTCCAAAACTTCCTATGGTACTTTTTACATCTAGTGATCGATGTATTCCGAAACTGGGTTGGCTATCCATACCAATAACTCCACCAATTGCACCACTTCCCAATATTGCAGAGTTTCCACCTTTTTGTAATGAGATTTCTTCTACGGAATTTAATGGTAAAAGAGATAAATCTAATAGACCTAAAATTGGGCTTTGTAAGGAAAATCCATTCCATAGAACTAAATTGTGCCCGGCACTTCCACCGCGAATAGAAGAAGTAGCCAAACTTCCTGAACCATAGCTTTTGATAAATATTCCACTTTCTGAACTTATTAACTCACTTATATTTTGTGCAGCAATCTTGGCTAAATCTTTTATTTTCCATTTCTGATTCTGTGCTCCTAGTGATTGTTTTCTTATTTTTTTTGCAGAGATTTCTACTTCACGCAAAGCATGGATAGTATCCAATTGTCCAAAGGAAAAAAAAGGAAAAATGCATATACAAAAAGTTGATAAAATAATTTTATTCATCTGCTACAAAGAAATACTTACGGAGAGGAGTAGGCGGCAGACAAATTTTAGATGGCAAGTATTTCAATTTTTCCCAAGGTCAGATATGAAAAATCACTAAAAAACACTTAAGTAGCCAACATCATAAAAGTGGATCTGTCGTTAACTTTTCCTCCGAAAGTCGGTTGAACGAAAGTACTTTGGCAGGTCTTCTGGCTCGTTCTACTTCCAATGCCTTCCCATTTTGAATTTCTTTTTTTCAAAAAAGTGGCAATTATTGAAAGCTGTATTTAGAACTTACAGCAGCGGGGACTGCTCCGAAATCTCATCGGATTCCCTTTTAATTCCGTCTAAGACGGAAACCATAGCAATACAAAGTTAAAAATTAGTTTGAAATATAAAAGAAAGTTTTAATCAGATAAATTAGAATTTTTTTATTTCAAAGGGTGGAGTATGTATTAGGGTCGTTATTGGAAAAATATTTTTGAAAATATGTCTCACGTTATAGTTTGTGAAAGTAAATCATCCATACTATAAACACCTTTGCGATTATTCATCCATTCGGCAGCCATCAAAGCACCTTTAGCAAACCCTAATCTAGAATGTGCAGTATGTTTTATTTCAATAGAGTCAATTTCGGAATCATAATGAATTGAATGAGTTCCCGGAATATTTTCAATTCTCTTAGAAAAAATTGGTAGGTCATTTTCTTTTCGAATAGCTTCATTGATCCATTTTGATTTTCGTGATATTTTTTCCAGTAAGCCTTCTGCAAGTGTGATAGCAGTTCCGCTTGGTGCATCTAGTTTTTGAGTGTGATGTATTTCCTCGAGTGATACATCGTAGTCGCTATAGGTTTCCATCATCTTTGCCAATATTTTGTTAAGCTTAAAAAATAGATTGACTCCTATGCTGAAATTAGAGGCATAGAAAAATCCTCCATCTAGTTTTTTGCAAGTATCCTTTATTTTATCCATTTTTTCAACCCATCCTGTTGTCCCCGAAATTACTGGAACGCCACATTCAAAACATCTTATAATATTCCCAATAGCACTTTCGGGTCGAGTAAATTCTATGGCAATATCTGCTTTTTTGAGTTGTTCATTAGTCCATGTAGAAGCATTCTTTATGTCTACTTTTAATACTATTTCATGACCTTTTTCGATAGCTAATTGTTCAATGGTTTTACCCATTTTGCCGTAGCCAATTATTGCGATTTTCATCTTGATTTTACTATTTAATTAGAGAAAAGGAAACCCTTTTCTCTAATTTAGATTTATGTTTTTATTAATGCCTGCAACTACACATTGAAGGCATAAAACTATTTGTACTCTCGAAGAAAGGAATATTATTTGATCCACCTTCTTTTTCAAAATAAAACTTAGAACGTTTTTTATCGTAATTTCCAATCTCATTCATTTTTTCTGAGTCATATAGTCTGCCATTGATCATGGTATATTTTATAAATTCAGAATTGCGAATATCCTCCAATGGGTTTTTATCCAATATTAAAAGATCAGCTAGTTTACCTTCCTTTAAGGAACCTATTTCACTATCCATTCCAAGATAGATAGCACCGTTCATTGTTGCTGAACGAAGGGCTTGCATATTGGTCATGCCACCTTGTTGCAACATCCAAAGTTCCCAATGAGCACCTAAACCCTGTAGTTGACCATGGGCACCAAGGTTAATATTAACACCAGCGTTTTGCAATTTTGTACAACTTTGTGATGTTAAAATATGTCCGTTTTCATATTCATCATCTGGAACCATAGTTCGATGCCTCGAGCGAGAATCCAAAATACCTCTTGGCATAAAATTAAGTAGACGATCCTTTTCCCAAATATTTTCTTTTTGGTAAAAATAAAACTCTCCGTTTACTCCACCATAATTTACTATTAAGGTAGGAGTATTGTGAGCTTTAGTTTTTTTCCAGATTTCAACTACATCTTTATATAATGGTGCAATTGGTAAATTATGTTCAACTCCTGTGTGACCATCAATTACCATATTCATATTATGATAGAAAAAAGATCCACCTTCTGGAACAACTAGCATGTTTAATTCTCTAGCAGCCTGTAAAACTTGTTGCCTTTGTTCTCTGCGAGGTTGATTATAGCTTTTTACTGAAAAAGCACCATAAGCTTTAGTTCGACGGAGGGCAGATTTTGCATCATCCACCGAGTTAATAACTGCTTTAAAGTCACCTTCTGCTCCATACAGAATAGTTCCGGTTGAGTATAACCTTGGACCCACCATTTCTCCTGCTTTAATCATTTCGGCTTGCGAGAATATCATTTCAGAATTTGAAGAAGGATCATGAGCTGTTGTTACTCCGTATGCTAGGTTGGCATAATAATGCCATTGTTTTTTTGGACTAGTTCCAAATCGGAAATTTCCTAAATGGCCATGCACGTCAATTATCCCAGGCATAATAGTTTTATCTGTGCAATCAATCACCTTTGCATCAGTAGGGATTTTTATTTTTCCAGTTACTCCAATTGCTTTAATTTTATTATTATCCACTATAAGGGTTCCATTCTTAATTACTTGATCTTCTTCCATAGTGATAATGGTGGCATTGGTAAGAGCAATTATACCCTCAGGTCGATCCGTTTTCAACTTGAGATCAATTTTCAAGCCTGCTGTATCAAGTGGAGGTATGGAATCTACCTTGCCAAGAAATGGAAAACGGTCTTCTATAGAATTTGTAAAATATTCATTCCCCAGTGTCCAATGTATTTTTTTGCTATCTTTACTCCAATGTAAATTGATACCAGCATCCCTTCCTATTTGGGCCACTGGAACTGCTTTTGTTTTAGCAGAAAGCCCAACTGCTTGACCAGTTTTTGGCATAGGTGCAATATAAACTTTATATAAGTCAGTAAAGGCAATCCATTCATTATCTGGACTTTGTGCAAACTGATTAGCGTACTTTGTACTGAATATTATTTGTTCTTCTGATCCATTTAATTTTACACTTTTAAAGGCTTTTTTCAAACTTCCAAAAAGGTATCCACCTGTTTGAAAGAGAATTCTTTCTCCGTCGGAACTAAAACTTGGATATTCACCTTGTGGAGTTACAAAAGTATGTTTTGTTCCATTTTTGGACATTAAATAAATGCCTGGTTCTTTTGAGAAGGTATATCCTTGATGATCGTTTCCTCCAGCTTTAACATAGACAATTTGACTTCCATTAGGAGAAAAACATGGGTTACGATAATTACCTTTCTTTGGTGTAAGTTTAGTGGATATTCCAGTTTTTAAATTTATTTTTTGAATACTGCCTAAATTATCATCATCCCAAGTTACATACACAATTTCATTTCCATCTGGAGAAAAATTAGGTTCGAACTCAAAGTGACTATCTGTAGTAATTCGTGTCGGTTTTCCATTTGGCAAATTCATTTTCCAAAGGTGTCCAACGGCATTGAAGATTAACATTTTTCCATTTGGAGAAGTTCGAGCATTACGAACTACATTAACTTGGAAGTTATCTTGATCTACTTGATTTGGAAACCGAACAGTTTCATAAACCCGATGTTTTGCGTTGACTGTGAAATCAATGTTAGAAACTTTAGAATTGGCAATATTAACTTTTTGAATTTTACCTTTAGCCCAAAAAACTAAGTGTTGATCATTGGGAGTCCATGCAAATCCTGGATAGGTTCCAAAGATTGCCCAAGCTTCTTGTTGATCCTTTGACATATGATGGTTCAAAGGTTTTTCTTCACCAGTTTCTAAATTATGAACAAACAAAACAGTTTTAGTTCGAACTCTTCTGATAAAGGCTATTTTTTTTCCATCATGAGAAATTTGAGGTCGGCTTGCACTTCCAGGACCTCTGATAATCGTTTGCGTTTCCCCTTTTGTTCGATCATACCTTTTGATTACATAAATTTGTGAATTAGGATTTTTGTTGTATTGAAAATATCCACCAGGGTAAACATCTTCTGAAAAATAAACATATTGACCATCAGTAGAGACACAAGGTTCATTTACGTCTTGTTGGTCATTCTTTCTTTTAGTTATTTGAATTCCAGAACCCCCTGTTATGTGATACATCCATAATTCGCCAGCACCAAGTGATCGTTGAGAGGTAAAATGTTTTCGTCCAATAACATAATCACTTCCGTCTACCCAAGTACCATTATTTACAAGTCTAAATTTTTCTTTAGTGATTTGTTTTATATCTGTACCATCTGATTTCATTATCCAAAGGTTATCTCCACCTCCTGCATCACTAGTAAACAAGATATGTTTTCCATCAGGACTGTATCGAGGTTGTACATCGAAAGATAAACCAGTTTTTAGGGTTTTTGCTTTCCCTCCAGATATTGGAATGGTATAAATATCACCCATCATATCGAAAGCAATAGTTTTTCCATTTGGGCTGACGTCAAGGTTCATCCATGTTCCTTCGTCTGTTGTGAAATTGAAATCAGTAAATTTACCGGGAGGATTATTTACATCCCATTTTTTAGAATCCTTTGTTTGAGCAAAAGAACATTGAAAAAGAAAGATAAAACAAGAAAGGATTAAAAGTTTTGTAAATCTTTTCGTCATAGATGTTATTTTTCTCATTATTTTATAAAAAAAAGTGAATAATAGTTTAAGATTAGGAGTGAAGTTAAAAAAAAATGTCAGGTTGGAGTAAGAATTATCTAGTTGGTTTTTATAAGTCACGGTTTACTAGCCTATTATTTCCGAAATAAAAATCAAACTATCATTTCTAGAGAAAAAGAATCTAATTTTTGGTTAATTTTTCTATTTTGCGATATGAAAACTACTCGAAATAAATTACCAATTAAAGTTGATAATCAACTCAAGCAATTGGATATTGAATTGATTGAACTTTTGAAGATTTTAAAAGACTATTCAGAGAAAACGCTCAATAAAAAACCAGGGCAGAACAAATGGTCGGTCATACAGGTGATGAATCATTTGATTCTGGTGGAAGGATACGGTAAATCATATGTAGAGAAAAAATTAAGTTTTAATCCAAAATTGCAAAAAGCAGGAATAGGAGGTACTTGGAGGAAGTTTATAATGAGTACTATCGTCAAATTTCCGTTTAAAATAAAAGCTCCTGATCTAGTTACTGGAGATAATTTACCTGTAGAATCTGGGTTTTGGGAGACAGCAAAAAAATGGAAACAACAGCGAGAGGAGCTGAGGACATTTTTGGAAGCCATTCCTCAAGACCATTTTAATAAAGAATTATATAAGCATCCTTTGGCTGGGAAAATGTCGTTATATGGATTAATGGATTTTAATGTGGCTCATTTTAAAAGGCACAAAAAACAAATCAATAAAATTCTTGAGAAGAGTTTTAAGATTAATTAAAAAAAGGATGCTTGTTTGAATACAAGCATCCTTTTTTTATCAAAGAAACCTGAAAATAGCGAACAAAAGACAATGAGAAATAAATGATAAAAGTATTCCATAATATTTTAAAAAGCGGCCAAGACTTTTTATGAAAATGGGAATAAATTATTTTAAATTGATGATTTCTTGATTTGTATATCCACTTAGTTCTGTAGCTAAAAAGAAAATACAAAGGTAGATGCTTATAATCGTAGGGTGATTATAGTTTTAATAAGACTACCTACCTGATGAGTTTCTGTGATTAGTAAATTAAAGTAAAACAAGACCATTAGGCCTCAAAAAAAAGCATTTTGCTAAAAAATTCCTGTGTAAGAGTTATTTTTATTGAATATTATTTCGCACTATTTTGGCTTTTTCGAAAGAAATTCCAATCATCTCTTCAATCAAATACTGAGAAATCTTTAATTCCGCATTTGCTTTGATCCTTTTTTCTACAGCTGAATTATAGGAAATGCTAGCTACATTATAATCCTTAAAAGTAGCTTTGTCTGCTTTAAAAAGATTCGTAACTAATATTAATGCTTGGTTGGCATTTTCTTCCGCTTGAATGACGGCTTTCAAAGTTTCTTCGAACATTAAAAAGGTTTCGTACCGTTTTAATATTTCCATTCGCACATTGAGTTTCTTTTGATTGATATTCGATTCAGCAATTTTGACTCTCTGCTTTGCCATTCCTATTTTGTTTTTACGATTAGAAAGAGTCCCTAGACTGACTGTTGCATTGAAGTTGAAAATGGGGAACAGATTAGTCTGATTAACAGAAGATAGGTTGTTTCCAGGAACTACATAGATAGTGTCTGGATTTAAATTATTTTCATTTAAGTTGATACTAAATTTAACATCATCCATCCAGTCTTTTTTTTCTGCTTTGACCTCAAACTCTCTTAGACCTTTTTCAAAACTTAGAACTTCATTTTCAGGGCTGTTATTCCAAGCCAATTGGATTAAGTATTCTTTAAAATTTCGCGTTCTCATTTCAGAAGGAGTAATTACTCGATCAAAATCAATTTTTTGGGAAAAGCATGGGGAAGAAATTAAAAATGAAATTAAAATAAATAAGCCTTTTTGTAAATTTTGCATGTTTAAGGTTTTAAAAAAAATTAGAATTGGTCTTTATTTTATTAGATTCTATTGCATTCGACAATGTTTTTTAAAAAAATGTTCAAACCATGAATTCTGTAATATTATCAATAAATAATACAAATATTTGAAATTGAAAAATACCTAAAAGTCAAAATTTCTGAGGGTTTGACGGAAGAGGTTTAGGTTGTTGAATAGAGGGATAGGCAGCTTTTTTAAAGTTTTCGTCAAAATCTTTTAGCTTAACAATAGCAGCTAAAAATAAGTAAAATATAATACTCGTAGGAACCTGCAAGATTGCCTCTTGAGGGTAGGAGGCAATGACTAACATAAAAAAAACAGTATTAATAGCAAGATACATGTTTTTTATAACAGGGTCACGTACCCGAAAATAGTAATATATACCCCATCGCATAATTTGAAATATTAGTATCATGTATAAAAGTAATCCCACCCAGCCTACTTCTACTGCTAATCGTACAAACCCACTGTCGTGATCAAACGAGGCTAGGAATGTTCCAGGTGAAAATCGTCTTCCCCAAAGTCCTGTACTGCCAAGACCTCCACCAAATGGATGCCGTAGCACATACGGTTGAATTTTCTGTTGATTTTTTAATCTTACATCTACTACATCTTGGCTATTTTTCAAAACGAAGGCAGATTGGATTCTATAGATTACAGCGCTTGAAGTTGATTTTAACATAAAGGCAGTTCCAAGAATTAAGAATATCCCACTAGCAACTATGATTTCTTTTCTAAAACTTAATATTGTGAGAAATATTACACCAATTGGAATCAAAACTATAGGCGTTCTTGAACCAGCATAAGCCATTGCTAGAAGACAGGCTACTACACAAAGACTACTTATTATTTTCATCCATATTTTATAAGGGCCCAAAATCAAAATGGAACAAAAGACAGAAGTGTAAGCCATTAAAATTCCAAAAGTAGTAGGATCGGAAAAGAATGAGAATATTCTTAGTCGTCCCCATTGAAAGAATAATTCTAACGTTTGAGGATTTGAATATAACCAAGCTGTTTCCGTATTGCTGAATCCTATCCATTCTTGTTTTAAGCCATATAACGCTGAGGTAAATGAGAGAATTAAAATTATTTTTATAGTATTTAGGATAATATTCAATGACTTAAATGCATAACAAGCCACAAAATAAAGTATTATTAAACCTGCTACACTCCGAACAGTATAAATCCAAGCTATTTGAGAAACAGCATTAATGTTTATTCCTTGGATCAGATTATATAAAATCCATAAGATCACCCAGAAACTAATGGGATGTTTTCCAAAATTCCAATCTCTTTCTTTTATTTGATTAATTACTATGGTGAAAAACATTAGGAATACTAATGCATCTTGGGCTATCCCAAAAGGCGCATTCACATATTTTTTGATTAAATTAAGGAAGAATGAAATAAAAAGGATTAACGTAAGACCAAAGGAAAGATTTACAATGCAAAACATAAAAAGAGGTGTACCTAGAATCAGCGCTAAAAGAAATAACCCATATTTAATCCCTAAAGTAGAGATCACGAGAGAAATGGTAACAGCCATCACAGCTAACAATAGGTAACCCATTGGTGTATCCAGTTTTTTTAAGAAAAACTGGTCGTTCAACCAACTTGAAAAAGAACGATATAGATTAGCGACCATCTTTTTGTAATTATTAATAGATAACCCTAGGATTTTAAACCATAATATCCGAAATTTTCCGCTAACTTGCTCAATAAGTATAGAATAAATTATAATCTGTAAATAGTAAACGGTTAACCCCATTTTTTGGGATTAACCGTTTCTAGAATTAATTTTTTTGAAACTACTATACTACAAATGAATTACTTCACCGTAGGCTGCGGCAGCAGCTTCCATTATTGCCTCACTCATCGTAGGGTGAGGATGTATTGTTTTGATGATTTCATGTCCGGTAGTTTCTAACTTTCGGGCGGCAACAACTTCTGCAATCATTTCAGTTACATTCGCTCCAACCATGTGAGCTCCTAACCATTCTCCATATTTTGCATCAAAAATAACTTTCACAAATCCTTCCTTTACTCCTGCTGCACTTGCTTTTCCAGAGGCAGAAAAAGGAAACTTACCAACCTTAATTTCATAGCCAGCTTCTTTCGCCGCAGCTTCGGTATAACCAACTGAGGCAACTTCAGGAATGCAATAGGTACAAGAGGGAATATTGTTATAGTCTATAGGTTCAGGGTGATGACCTGCAATTTTCTCGACACAAGTAATCGCTTCAGCGGTTGCTACGTGAGCTAGAGCTGCACCTGCGACGATGTCTCCAATTGCATAAATGCCTGCAACATTAGTTTTATAGTATTCATCCACTGAGACCAAACCTCGATCAGTCTTAATTCCTAATGCCTCTAGTCCAATATTCTCAGTATTAGGAGAAACACCAACAGCTGATAAAACTACATCACATTCAATCGTTTCTTCTTTTTCTGTTTTATTACTTTTTACTAAAACTTTACAACCTGTACCCTTGGTGTCTACAGATTGAACAGCAGTGTTTGCCATAACTTTGATACCTTTCTTCTTGAAAATTTTCCCTAATTCTTTAGAGATATCGGCATCTTCCCGAGGCACTAAGCCTTGAGGCATATATTCAACTACAGTTACTTCTGTTCCAATTGCATTATAGAAATACGCGAATTCTGCTCCAATTGCACCAGCTCCGATTACAACCATTTTTTTAGGCTGCTTTTCCATCGTCATGGCTTTTCTATATCCAATTATTTTTTTATTATCTATTGGTACATTTGGTAATGACCTAGCCCGACCTCCAGTAGCTAAAATAATATGGTCAGCAGTATAGGATTCCACCTTTCCTTTAGAATCAGTTACTTCAACTTTTTTACCTCTCGCTAATTTACCAAAGCCCTCGATTATAGTGATTTTATTTTTCTTCATTAAAAATTTAATCCCATTACTCATTCCATTAGCAACTCCTCGGCTTCTTTCAACCATTCCACCAAAGTCAGCTTTGGCACTCGAGACTTTGATTCCATAGTCTGCTGCATGTGAAATATATTCAAAAACTTGAGCACTCTTTAACAATGCCTTTGTTGGAATACATCCCCAATTAAGACAAATACCTCCTAATTCATCACGTTCCACAATTGCTACTTTTTTCCCTAATTGAGCTGCTCGAATTGCAGCAGGATATCCACCTGGGCCTGAGCCAATTACAATAATATCGAAATTCATATTTTTTTGATTTGAAGGTTATTTAAAACGGGGGCAAAGATAATAATTAACGACAAATAAAACCCTGAAATATTTTTAAATTTAACTCCCTCTACTTTTTGATTTCTGATTAAAAAATGACTCGAATATAACCGTAATAGTTATTAAAGCGCCTCCAATCCAGTTTCGCCAAGCAGGGATTTCAGACAGAAAAAGCATTGCAATAATAATCCCAAAAATCGGTTGAATACCACTCATTATACTAACTGTACTTACCGAAAAATATCGAAAACTATTGAGAAATAGTGTATGTCCGATAGATGTTGTCACTAGTCCTAAAAATAAGATAAAGGGTAATTGATCGGCGGGAATTTTTTCTTTATAAAGAAAATGTATAGGAAAAAGTATAATAAGCATTACTGCCATTTGGTAAAACATTAAGATGGAACCATTGAATTTTTTTATTTGAGTTTTTAAGATAATATTTCGTGTTGAGTAGGCGAGAGCAGAGAATAGTCCCATTATTAAACCTTGGGTCATTTTATTCTCAAAAGATAAATCTGGTGCCAAAAAATAAACACCTATTAGGACAATAAAACCTAAAATCAGATGATGTTTTTGAAACTTAGTTTTTAATATTAAAGGTTCAAGTAAAGCAGTTATAACGGGGTAGGTAAATAATGAAAGCATTCCTATAGCCACATTTGACCATTGCAAGGCATAAAAATATGTAACCCAATGTGTTGTCATTAATAAACCAGAGGCAAAGAAGACGAATCCATGTTTTTTAAATTGAAATTGAAAAGATAGTTTTTTCCATTTACAAAAAATGCCTAGAAAGAATAATGCAAACAGGGCTCTCCACCAAATAGTCATCGGCGGAGGTAAGTTAATATATCTCCCTAATACTCCAGAGGTACTTATGCACAACATGGCGAAATTGAGTAATAAGATATTATGAAGATGATTTTGTTTTTGCAAAATTTAGATTAATTGTTTAAAAAAAGAAACCCCAGAAGAACAAAGTCTTCGTGGGGTCTCAGAATTACTGATACTACTTCTACTGTAAATTCTTTGTTTTTATATGTTTCTTTTGCTATTTAATTCAATAGCAAGTTCTTCTTTTTCTTTTGATATCTCAGAATATTGAACTTGCCATTCTAGGCTTTCTCTTTTTATTATATCTATCTCAGAGTTTAATTTATTGATCTGAGCATTGAGGTCGTTTATTTTTTTATCTAAATTGGATGTATCTACAAACCCATCTTTTTCAATAAAAGATTGTTCATTAATACTTGAATTTGATTTATCTAAAAGCATGCTTAGCTTTAGATTCAGTCGTTCGTTTTCGTAGACTAAATCTTGTTTTTCTTTTTCCAAATGATTAGCATGTGTTTGAAGCTTGTTATTTTGGCTTTTGGCATGTTGAAGTTCTTTTCGAGCAGCCGTATTTCCTGAAACCGCTTTATTTAATTTTGGTTGTTTCCACGACCACGCACTCAAGAATCCGAGGATACTTGAAATCAACATAAAACATAAAACATAAATTGCAATTGTACTCATAACGATTTAATTGAGTTCAGAATAACTTTGGGTATAATTAAAGCTAAAATAATCAAACAAAAAACCAATGCTTAGCTTATCGTTTGATTATTGAGATTTCAACTCTTCTATTTTTGGTTCTTCCTGCCAAACTATTATTAGACCCAATGGGTGCTGAAGAACCCTGTGAATCCGTTTTGATTCTGCGTTTTTCAATTTGGTAATTCAAAAGTACATCTCGCAACTTTCTAGCGCGATATTTTCCAAAGTTAAAATGTTTGCTTTCGTCCCCAATATTGTCTGTATGTCCCATTAATAAGAGACGGTATTTAGGGTTCTCCTTAAGATACTTTGCCAAAGATTTAAGGTAAATATCTACTTTTTCATCTATCTCAGGTTTGAAAGTATTCTCTCGGTAGAAAATAATGTATGTTTTATTTTCTTGAAAGTTGCTTTCGTTTTTTAAAATAGTATCTATCTCATTTATTGGAGTATTAAGTCCTGTTTTGTTTCTTTTAATCTTTCCAACAGAATTAACTTGGACAATTTCATCTTGGGTTTCAAAATTAAATTCAAGCCCAGTCATTATTTTTCCACATATCAAATTTATCTCTGCAAGTGAATCAGCTTTAACTTCTATTAATTTTCCAGGTGCACCATAAGTTACTAACTCTTTTTTGATAGCCTCTGCTCGTGCAACCCCATTATTTGGAAAATCAGAATCATTTAATTCATCAATTCCAAATCTTCCTGTTAAAATTAATTTTTTATTAGAATTATTTGCAAGATATAGCGCTACGCTTTTGAGGCTTGAAAGAGCTTGCAACGGAATAACAGGTTCCCAATCTGAGTACTCGAAAGTAATGGAGTTATCAGATTTTGTTTGGAAGTTTCCATCTAAAATGGTAAATGGGACTTCGCATTTAGGATTTCCATATGTATCCAATTGATTATATTTAAAATTAAACCACCATGTCGCAACGCCAAGCCAAATGACCAACAAAGATAGAATTAATGGAAAGATCAGCTTACTCATTGGTATGTTTTGAAATAATAGTTTTCTGATTTTTTCGCATATTAAATATGCTAGGTAGGTACGTATGCGTAAAGTAAAGATATATAAATTGATTTTTCTTTCAAAATAGAATCTTGAAAAATTGTATTTTTTTGCAATATGTTCATTTATGTAACATATTGCAAAATTTATTATAGTAATAATTAATATTTGTTTTTTGCCATATATCAAGTAGTTACATTCATTTTGCATTGAATTTACTTGGCACTCTTTATGTAAATATATTAAATATAAAAATATGTTTGTTTTATAAGATTTATTTAGCCGCCTGTGAAATTTTTACAATTACTTGAGATTCTTCAATTCCGACTAGTTTGTCTATTTTAACAAAAATCCCATCTTGAATTCCTACTTGTTCTCCCAAAGGGAACACCTTTGGGTCATTTTGTATCAATACTCCAAAAGCCGAAACACCTTCCACCTCTTTTGCTGATCTAGCCATATTGAAGAATTGTTCTGCTGCTTGGTTGACCCAAAATTCATCAGTCTTATCCTTAAAATCACCCGAAATAAAAAAATGATATTCTTGCTGAGAATCATTGCAAATAGTTTGAAATAACTCCAATCTTACTCCATTTGGAAAAGTGGCTTTTTCAGTAGCTTTAGTTCCTTTATGATCAAAACTATGATTGGTGATATTAGATGTAGTGGATGTAAAAATTGGGTTAATATTGTATTTGCATTTTTGTTCCTCTTCACAAGAAGTCAATAGTGAAATGAATAGTAAAAGTTGGAATAATTTCATTTGAGTAAAATTGATTTTATTTAATGTTATTGTTATTGTATTGTTATAATTGAACCCTAGCTAATCCTTCTGAGAAATCTCTTGCATCCTTCCAAATAGGGTCCAAAACTAATTCACCATTTGGATTAATAAATCCAATTCCATTCAGATAGGCTGCTCTAGCTAAACCTTCTTTAAAATCCCAGACTAAACTAAAACGTGCTGGTGTAATTGCTTGTCCCTTTTCATCCAAGAAACCCCATAGGAAACCCTCATTATATCCTGCTCTTTTTTCTGAAAAGTTATAAAGCATATTATAACTTTTGGCCATGACAGGTGTACCATTCTCATTGATGTAATTATATCTTTGATTTATGACAGTTGCCCAAAGATTATTTCCAGCATACCAAATTTCATCATACTTCAGATTCACCATAACTTCATTTCGTGAATTGATTAAACCATACTTACCATTTTTTAAAACTGGAGCAAGATTATTTTCAAAATTTTTAGCATTATCAAAGATTGGTTTAATGATCCATTTTCCATTTAAATCTATAAATCCATATTTTCCGTTTTTTCGAGCTTTTGCAATTCCATTGTTAAAGAAGCTAAGGTATTCGAATTGGTGGGGAATTATAATTTCACCTTGATAATTAATCATACCATAATCGCCAAGGTATTTTATTTTGGCTAAACCATTCTTGAAGTTAGAGGCTTGATCATAAATTGGTTCAATAACTTTTTCTCCATTTTTATTAATAAATCCAAAAGCACCTAATTCAAAAAAACGAGCAAAATTTTCATGAAAATCTTCTACTAAATCGAATTTTGGTTCAATTGTGAAATTACCTTTTGGATCAATAAACCCCATTTTGTTATTGAAAGTCAGAATACGGGCGACTCCTCCAGAAAATGACCACGCTGCTTTAAATTGTGCAGGGATTACCTCTTCTCCTTTTTTATTGATATACCCCCACCTTCCTTTTTTTCTAATTACGGCAAGCCCTTCTTTAAAATTTCTTGCATCATCAAAGCGGTCTTTAATGACTACTTGCCCGGTCTTATTGATGTAACCCCATTTGAATTTAGCTTCTTCAAAATCTTCTTCTTCAGCTGGTAACTCAAAGTTACTTACCTCTCTTTCTTTCGATTCTTCCACGCATCCATAGGAAGCAAAAAGAAAAATTAATAAAATCAATCGAATGGAAAATTTCATAAATGAGAAAAGGTAACGTGGTTCTAAAATTTTGTTTTTAAGGTAAAACAGATTCTCTGGTGAATGTACTTTTTTGAGATATATTTTTTAGAGGAAAATAAGAACGTAAGTTAGTAGTTTTCGAATCTAAACCCAATTTTACAAAAAAAACAAACGAATATTTCATAGTATTCGTTTCAAGAGGTAAATTTACCTTTGAATGTAAATTAATAGATTAAATATCAATTTATAAATTCTTTTTTCCATGAAAAAAATCATCCCTTTACTACTACTATATTCACTTATAAGCATGTCAATGACTCAACCAAGTTGGGACGTTTTCAAATCCTTCGATGGGCAATTTAAAATACTCACCCCTGGTGAAATGATCAAAAAAGAAAACCTCATTAAAACGGAGATCGGGGAATTAAATTATATTACTTTTTTACATCAACCAACTGGAAAAGATCCTGACAACTTAATGTACGTTGTTAGTTATTGTGATTATCCTAAATATTCTATCCACTCAGATAGTACCGAGTTGTTAAAAGAATTCTTTGATACAACTGTAGAAACCTCGGTAGAAAGCGTAAAGGGTAAGTTGAGTTATTCTTCTCAAATTAAGATGAATGAATTTCCTGGAAGACTTTGGAGGGTAGATTACAATGATGGGAATGGTTTGATCAAAACTAGGTCCTTTTTGGTTAAAAATAGGTTCTATTCTATTCAGGTTATTTCTCTGAAAGATAAAGGGATGAATTTAAGGATCGATAAGTTTTTAGATTCATTTAGTTTGCTTTCTGATGTTAAAAAAGGGGAGTAGTTAAATTTTGTTCTATGCTTTGCTTTCAAAGATAATTTAGGGTGATAATTAAAATTAGATTTGAAACTAAAAAAAATCTATTTTTGAAAAAAAGAATATTAAAAACAAAACAAGTATGAAAATCGCAGTCTTTCCAGGTTCATTCGACCCAATTACAACAGGTCATGTTGATTTGGTAAAAAGAGCGTTACCTCTTTTTGATAAAATAGTAGTTGCAGTAGGAGTTAACACACAAAAAAAGTATTTATTTCCTTTGAAAATCAGATTGGATTGGCTGGAAAAAGTTTTCGCAGATGAACCAAAGGTTGAGGTCGACTCTTTTCAAAATTTGACGGCTCATTATTGTCAGAAAATTGGGGCTAGGTATTTACTTCGAGGGCTTCGTAATTCCTCTGATTTTGATTACGAGAAAACGATTTCACAGTTAAATGATATTGTTGGTGATGGGTTGGAAACTATTTTTTTGATTAGTCGCCCACAGTACTCACATATAAGTAGTACGATTGTTCGAGAAATTATTAAAGGAGGTGGAGATGCTTCTCCGTTTATTCCAAAGATGGTTGATCCGAAAATTTAATTTTCCAAAGAATACTTTGATAACTTAAGAGTACTCATATCTAACTTAAGAGTTATATTCTTTAAGTTTGAGAAGTAAGCAGGTTTTGATTAATAGGGGTTTTAAATCTTTAAAAATATGATAGAAAGAGGTTGAAATTGAAAGTATTGACTAATTAATATTTTAATCAATAAATAACTGACAAAAAAGAAAGCGATGTTAGAATACTAACATCGCTTTCTTTTATTTAAGTGCAGCTGTTGCTGCATGAACTGATTCAACTTGTTCATCAGTACGATCTTTTTTGAAAGAATTTTAATTGTAAGGACTGACTAAGTTTTGTGAATTTTGATTTTGAGCTTTTGTATTGAAATTTGAAAACGGTAAAAAAAAATGAGGCATTTGAATTAGATAAAACCGATTTTTTTTTTGAAGTATATTTAATTTAAATGAAGAACGTTCTTTTTTAAGTATTGAAATCTAATTTCAGCACACAGAAATATTAATTCTTAGATTAAGATATTTACTACTCACGTTTGTTGGAATCGTTATTTTTCAATTTTTATTACATTCGAATCGTTTTAATACAACACAATCTTTTCGCAAAAAAATTGATACATTTGCACCAATTTTTTGACCACCAAATAAAAGAATATAAATATGTCAAATGCAATTTATGAATTACCAATTGCGGTAAATGAACCAGTTTTAAGTTATGCCCCTGGCTCTACTGAGAGGGAAGAGTTGAAACGGATGCTAAAAACTTTGAAATCAAAAAAGACGAACGTTCCGATGTACATCGGCGGAAAAAAAATAAATACTAAAAATAAAGTGGAAATGCGACCGCCGCATGAAATTAATCATGTTTTGGGAACATTTTCAAAGGGAGATGGAACGCATGTTACTAAAGCAATTAATGCAGCATTGGCTGCAAAAAAAGATTGGGAGAACATGCCTTGGCAAGATAGAGCAGCTATTTTCTTGAAGGCTGCTGATTTGTTGTCTGGACCATTTCGAGCAAAAATGAATGCAGCAACAATGTTGGCTCAATCTAAAAATTGTTATCAAGCAGAGATTGATGCAGTTGCAGAATTTTGTGATTTCTTAAGGTATAATGTTCAGTTTATGACTGAAATTTATTTGGGACAGCCGGAAAGCGCTCCTGGAATTTGGAATAGAATGGAATATCGTCCATTGGAGGGATTTGTATTTGCCATTTCTCCATTTAATTTTACTTCGATTGCAGGAAATTTATGCGCAGCTCCAGCGATGCTGGGAAATACGATTGTTTGGAAAGCAGCAGAGACACAAATTTATTCTGCACAAGTAATTATGGAAATTTTTGAGGCAGCAGGCTTGCCCCCAGGAGTGATAAATTTGATTCATGTAGATGGCCCAGTTGCTGGTGATATTATTTTCAATCATCATGATTTTGCAGGCTTGCATTTCACAGGTTCGACTGGTGTTTTTAAACACCTTTGGAAAACTATAGGAAACAATATTGGGATATATAAAACTTATCCAAGGATTGTAGGAGAGACTGGTGGGAAGGATTTTATTGTTGCTCATCATTCAGCTGATGCTAAAGAAGTAGCAACTGCTATGGTACGTGGTTCTTTCGAATTTCAAGGGCAAAAATGTTCTGCCTCATCTAGAGCTTACATTGCAAAAAGCCTATGGAAGAATGTTGAAAAATACATAAAGGCTGATTTGGAGAGTATGACAATAGGTTCACCTGAGGACTTTTCTAATTACATTAATGCCGTAATCGATGAGCGCGCTTTTGACAAAATTACCAATTACATAACAAAAGCAAAGAAAGATAAAAAAGCGAAGGTAATAATGGGAGGAGGTTACAGCAAAAAAGAAGGTTACTTTATAGAGCCAACTGTAATTTTGACAACTGACCCTAGATATAGAACAATGGAAGAGGAGCTTTTTGGTCCAGTTTTGACGGTCTATATTTACAATGACAATGACTTTGAAAAAACTTTAAAATTAGTTGATACGACCTCTCCTTATGCTTTGACAGGAGCTGTTTTTGCAAAAGAGAGAACTGTATTAAATGTTGCTTCTGAAGCTTTGAGAAATGCTGCTGGTAATTTTTATATAAATGATAAACCAACTGGTGCAGTTGTAGGACAGCAACCTTTTGGTGGAGCGAGAGCATCAGGAACAAACGATAAGGCTGGTTCAATTTTGAATATGTATCGGTGGTTGTCTCCTAGAACGATTAAGGAAACCTTAGTTCCTGCTAAAGATTATAGATATCCGTTTTTGGGTGATGACTAAATACTGATCATTAAAAAAGAAAACTAAATAATTTAAAAAGATCCATTCTTTCATTGGAGAGAATGGGTCTTTTTTATTAAAATATATTTTTTTGTTTTGAAATTTTATTTAGTTAAAAAATTAACCGTTTTAACTTTTTATCTTTACTCAAGAATGAATGAATAATCTTAACTATTTCTGGATGATGCTTTAATGGCTTTATAGATTCTTTAAGTTCATCAGGGTGATTATTTAATTCTTCCAGATGCACATAGCCGTATCCTCGGTAAATTCCTTCTTCTATCAAGACGATAGATCGCTCATCAGTTTCACGTCCTTTATCAATAATGAAAAAATCATCTTCAAAGTCAATTTTGATTGCATCTTTAACCATTTCGATTCGCTCATTATAGTCTTCCGTAGATTCTTCTCCAATGCAAGCACCCTTACATTTATTCAAATGAAAATAGAAACAAGCACCCCCAGTTTTATCAATGCTGCAAAGATTCTGGCACAATTCAAATTGATGAATCAACCGGGTCATCATACCCTTTGCAGAATTTAAATTAGGGAATTCACGGAGCACATTTAATTTCTTTCGATCTTTTACTTTTACTTTCCCAAAACTCAGGCAACGATAGCCATTTTGATTTTCGTATTCAAACAATATATAAGGAAAAAATCGACTTCTTTGTGCTTTGTTGATTGGAGGGAGGAGGCGTTTTATTTCGTGCGACTCAAAAAGTAGAGCGACCAATTCACTTCCTGTTATTTCATAAGTGATGTCGTGAACGTATTTTTGAAGTTTGTATGCTTTATCTGTTTTTGAGGTGAAGTGTTCAATAATTCGTTTTTTTATGTTGATACTTTTTCCAACGTAAATCACTTTTCCTTTTTTATTCAAAAAGTAATAAACACCGGTTTCTTCAGGTAATTCATGTAGTTTTTCCATCGTAATATTGGCGGGCAGTTTGGACTCTTTTACTCCTAGGTTTATCATATCCAAAACGTCATCTTCACTTTTCTCTTTCTGGAAAATCATTTCTAAAATCTCAACGGTTGCAGCTGTATCAGCCATTGCACGGTGACGAGCATTTACTTTTATTCCAAAATGTTTGATCAAATTTCCAAGGGCATATGACTTTATTCCAGGAAATGCTTTTCTACTTAAGCGAACAGTGCACAACTGTTTTCTCATATAGGTAAACCCTAACCTTCTAAACTCCTCTCTAATAAAACCATAATCAAACCGGACATTGTGAGCTACAAAAATAGCACCCTCTGTCATCTCTACAATCTTCTTTGCGACTTGAAAAAACTTTGGCGCATCTGCTACCATTCTATCAGTAATTCCCGTAATTTGTGTGATATTATATGGTATTGCTCGCTCAGGATTGATGAGTGTTTCCCATTTGTCGAGGATCTTTTCACCATCATGAAGGATTATAGCGATTTCGGTTATTTTCTCCCGATCGGCTCGACCTCCCGTGGTTTCGATATCAATAATGGCATATTTTTTTTCATAAAAAATTAATTTTCGTAACATTTCGCTACGAATAAAAAACGCAGCGCCTTTAATATTTTTGATTAGAAAAATAATAATGACCCTGCGTTTTTTTTTGCTTGATCAAATCTAACACTATGATTTTAAAAATGAAAATCCCAATGCTTTTTCTTTTACTTATTGTGTTGTCTGCGACAAAATGTGAAGAAGGAGAAAAAGACCTTAATATAAAAATTGTACCAATTGAGGAAATTATTGAAGTGCCTCATGTTGATTTGAGTGTTCAAGTTGGTGCAGCTCAACTAGATGAATATCTTCTAAGGTTGAAAAATAAAAGTGTTGCGTTACTAGTTAATCAGACTTCAACCGTTTTTGGAAAACACCTTGTAGATGTATTGTTGAATGAAGGAATTTCTATCAAGAAAATATTCGCTCCCGAACATGGATTTCGAGGTCAAGCTGATGCAGGTGAAAAAATAAAAGATGGGAAGGATGCAAAAACTGGTATTTCATTAATTTCTCTTTATGGGGAAAATAAAAAGCCAAGTGCAGAGCATTTGAAAGGAATCGATATTGTCGTTTTTGATATTCAGGATGTTGGTGCTCGATTTTATACCTATATTTCTTCTATGAGTTATTTGATGGAAGCTTGTGCGGAAAATAAAGTTGATTTTTTGGTATTGGATCGTCCAAATCCAAATGGGCATTTTATTGATGGACCAATTTTGAAAAAGGAATATCAATCTTTTGTGGGGTTACACCAAGTTCCAGTAGTACATGGCATGACAGTAGGCGAGTATGCACAAATGGTAAATGAGGAAGGGTGGTTGAAAGGAAATGTGAAATGTAATCTAAATGTTATAAGCTGCAAAAATTATAACCATGGAGTTTTTTATGAGTTGCCTATTAAACCCTCTCCAAACTTACCCAATATTCGTTCGATTTATTTATACCCCTCTCTATGTTTTTTTGAAGGAACAATTGTAAGTGCCGGACGAGGAACAAATAAGCAATTTCAAATTTATGGACATCCAGATTTCAAACAAGGTGACTTTACTTTTACACCCAAGACAATGGCTGGAGCAAAATATCCAAAATTTGATGGAGAAGAATGTAATGGTTATGATTTAACTAAGTTAGATTTGGAGGAGTTTCAAGAAATGGGTAAAATAAACTTGAGATATTTGATGCATTTTTATGAAAGTTTTGATAACAAAAAGGACTTCTTTTTGGAAAATAAATTCTTTGATAAATTAGCTGGAAATTCGACTTTGCGTTGGCAAATCATCAATGGAAGGAGTGAGGAGGAAATAAGAGATAGTTGGCAAAAGGATTTGATGAATTTTAAAAAAATTAGAGCAAAGTACTTATTGTATGATGATTTCATAAAAGAATAAACCTCAACCTCTTTGTGGCACGATTTTAAATCGTGCCACAAAGAGAAGTTTTATATTACTACTTCATACTCAGAAAATGACATTCGCCAATCTTCAATTGTTTGAGGAGGTTTCTCTTTTTTTATTTCATCATTTGTAAAATATTTCACTTGGAATCGATCTGTTATTTCATTGTAAATAATTACTGCAGCCCAAAATAATCCTTTTCCGTTTGTCAAAATAATCGCTTCATTTGTAGAAGCTAATCCAACAACAGTTCCAGTAAATACTTTTGCTTCAAATTTATCTTTTTTACTTTTTGGAATATTCACTACTTCCTGCATATTGAATGCGAAATCTTCATACCAATCACCAACAAGTGTTATAAAAAGATCTCGTTGAGTTCTGTCTAGAAAAATACTATTATCTTTCCCAAAAGATAATTCTGGCTCCTTAGGGGAAAAGTAATTTTCATATTTACCATTCGCATGAGCACGCATTCCAAAACCACAAGCCCAATTACTTGATTTTTGATTTATAAAAACAATACTATCTTTTTGTTGGAATATTAAAAAGCAGGATTCTATATCATCAAAAATTGTATTTTTAAAAGTAGCGATTTCCCCATTTAAGTTTGCGGTTCCCTCTAAAAGTCCGCTGTGTCCACCATTAAAAACCTCTAGTCCAAAATCTACGGTTTGATCAGTTACATTTCCTAGAATTAGCATTCCAGGACTTTGTGCATCATTTCGATACCAAGCTCCAGTCCAACCTGTTTTATCTATTGATAAAGATTCATTTAAAATATATTTCATAGATTTAGAACTATCTGCATTACTCCAGGTACCCGTGATCTTTGAAAGATCTGAGAGAGTTCCTATGAATTTACCGGTAAAATTATCATCAGCAAATTCATCAATTTGAAATGATTCATTTAAGTTTAATTCGCCCGATAATTCAATTTTTTGAGGTTGTTTGTTTCCATCATTATCTGTTATTATTTTATCGGTATAAAAATAATAACCGCCCAAATTGCCATTAGACCAGTTGATTAAAACTAATTCGATTGGATATTTGTCTCCTATCTTTCCTGTGTATTTTTTTATAAATGCATCAGTTGGAGCAATAGGAATATTTTTATCGCTTAGTACTTGGATTGAGTTTAATGGATGAATAGATTTTTTTGGTTTTTCATTTTTACAAGAAGAAAAAATGAATAAGAAAAATAAGAAAAATAAGAAAAACCCAAATTTTCTCATGGACAGTTGTATTAATTTAATTAAAAGATAATTAATCGAAAGGTACCTAAAAAAGATATAATTAAAAATGATAATTCATTATTGTTCAATTAATTGTTTTTTTAGTTTAATGAACTGGGGTCTTGGGTCAATTTTTTCCCGTAATTGAAATTCGGCACCAAAAAATTATTAAAATTATATAAAAAAGGTTTACTCTTTTGTTCCTTTTATTATCATTAACTACAATTAATGGATGCTATTTGGCGAATTATTCAATTTATGGAAATGGATAAGTTAAAATGCGGAAATGATTTATTATGAATTGATAAAAAATATTCTGCGGGGATAAATTATTACAAAATAGAAACAGCATATTTTTCCTACACTGGGAAAGTGATGATAAAAAAATAAATTTCCAGTAGGCAGTTGGATATATACTGCCTACTAGAAATTCATTTATTATTTTTCATATATTTCAAATTCTGTCTTCTCCGTTTTTTTATCTTTAGTAATTTCTAAAGTATAAACCCCTGGTCGAAGATATGTTTTCTTTGTGTCGGTCTTTTTGAGTTTGATCGGTTTCGTTTTTTTATCCTTATTTAAAAATTTTTCATAACTATCATTTTTTGAATCTTCAATTGCTAAATTATATTTCACGTAATTAATTCCCTGGTTTGCCTCGTGAGAAAAAGATTGTAAGATTTCTTCATCTTTATTTTTTATAACAATATTTGCACGTCCTTTGCTTTTAGTGAAGAAAGGAATACTTATTTTTGGTTCATTAGCATCTCGCCATTGGCTAAATTTACTACCCCATCTGTTTGAATAACTTTTTTTCTTGATATTAAAAATATGTAGTGTTTTGGCTAAGAGTTCCTTATCCAGTTTTTGAAGATGTTCTACATTTGTTTTGTAAAAAGAACGACCATGAGTTGCGACTACAAGATCATTTGCCTTAGGATGAACAACTACATCGTGAACAGAGACAGCAGGTAAATCTTTATTCATCATCATAAAGTTTTCTCCTTGATCAAGGGAAACATATAAGCCATGATCTGTTCCAACATAAATGATATCTTTATTTTTTGGGTCTTCCTTTATGACATTAACAGGTTCTTTTGGTAAATCTAAGCCAAGTCGACTCCATGATTTTCCGTAGTCAATTGATTGGTAAATATGTGATTCGAAGTTATCCCAGCGATAGCCATTCATAGATACATATACAGTGGCTTCATCAAATTTTGATGTTTGAATTCGAGTAATCCAGAGATCCTTTGGAAGTCCTTTAATTTCTTCCCAAGAATTTCCTCCATTCTTGGTTAAGTGAACTAAGCCATCATCGCTTCCGGTGTAAATTAACCCAAATCTAAGAGGTGATTCATGTATAGCAGTTAGAGTTCCGTAGGCAACATCTCCTTTTTTACCCCCTTTGGTCAAATCTGAAGAAATTACCTTAAAATCGTTTCCTTGATTCATACTTCTAAATAACTTATTGGAACCAATATATAAAATGTCTTGATTGTGAGTTGACAAATGAATCGGTGATTGCCAATTCCAGCGAAGCGGTCTTTCGCCTAGTTCATGTTTTGGAGTGATGTATTTTCGTCGACCAGATTTTTGATTGATGCGAAAATAATTTCCATATTGATAGCCGGTGTATACTATATTATTATCACGGAGGTCAACTGCTACCTGCATACCATCACCACCCATAATTGATTTGTAGTGATATTGTCCTGAATTGTTCCAACTTTTACTTTTCACATTATAACCTTCGCTTGAACCTACCCAAACACCATTGTCTTGTAGCCCTCCGTAAATATTATACGGCTCTGCGTTATCGAGAGCGAGATAATAAAACTGGCCAAGGGCAGGGGAGTTACATTTGATCCATTCTTCACCATCATCATAAGAAATATTGATTCCGCCATCGTTTCCTAAAATGATGTGACCGTTTCGATTTGGATTAACCCAAAGTGCATGATGATCAACATGAACATTATCATCGCCGATTAATTTAAACGTTTTACCACCATCGTCTGATCGGATTATTCGAAAACCAATAATGTAAATCTTATCAGGATCGTTGGGGGAAACTCGAATGTTTCCAAAATAATAACCGTAGGAATTATAAACCTGGTCTAGAAATCCTTCATGTGTTTTTTTCCATTTTTTACTTTTTCCAGTAAGTTTATAAACCTCTGCTCCAACTACTGGAGTATTAAATAACAAGGAATTTGCATCCTCTAAGTATTCTACTAATGCATTTGGTTTAATTTTTTCTTTCTCAACCATCTTAGTGATTCTCTTTACAGAGTATTTTTCAGGAAAACGGTTGCTAGATAAAAAATCTTTTAAATCATCTTCTTTTAATTTTGAGAAATCATCTTTTGACATATCTCTTAAATCATCTTTTGTAATTCCCTCAACTTCATCTTTTTCCTTTTTTGGTCTTCGATCATAATTATCGATTAAAGCATATAAAACATCTTTTCCATCTTTTTGATAAAGTGCTAAACCAATTCTTCCAGCACCAATACCTTGTGGGAAGTTTGTTTTTGCTAAAGTGATATTATTCCAGTTGTCACCTCCGTCGGTACTTTTATAAATACTCGAGCCATTGCCTGATTCTACAAAATTCCAAGCTCTTCTTTGTCGATGCCAAGTTGCTGCATAAATTGTATTTGGGTTTTTTGGACTTACAACTAGATCAATTCCACCCGAATTTTCATTAACAAAAAGGGTGTGATTCCAACTATTTCCTCCATCAGAGGTTTTGTAAATACCGCGCTCCTTGTTAGGTGAATAAAGATGTCCAAGAGCCGCAACCCAAGCTGTATTTTTATCAGTTGGATGTAATATAATTCGACCTATGTGATGCGATTCTGGCAATCCTTTATGTTCCCAGGTTTTCCCATTGTCTGCACTTTTGTAAATTCCAACACCAGAATAACTGGAGCGAGAACTATTATTTTCACCTGTTCCTACCCAAATAATATTGTTTGTCCAATCAACAGCAATATCTCCAATTGTCATCACAGCTTCATTGTCAAAAATGGGAAAAAAAGTAGTTCCATTATTGATTGTCTTCCAAAGTCCACCTGATGCATAAGCCACGTAAAAATGAGTTGGGTCAATTGGAGATACATCTACGTCAACTACTCGTCCACTAAAAATTGTTGGTCCAATGGATTCAAATGGAATATTTGCGATCAAAGAATTTTCTAATAATTTTTTCCTTGTTTTAAAATCTGCTAATCTATCCAATCCAGTAGTGGGAGGGTAAGGGTTTTGAGAAAAAAGAAAAGCGGAAATGAAAATTAAAGGAAGGAGTAGAAATAATTTTCTCATTTGAATTTGTTTTGTTTTTTTAAAAAAAAATTAACGTAAACATAAAAAAAGTCCGATAACTTTTGTCACCAGACCATGGAATTTATCAATTAATCTAATTCTTTTTTTAAAGTGAGCAGTTAACTTTACTCAGTTTACCGAAAACTGGTATTAATTATTTACCATTTTGAATTAACTATTTATTAAGCTTTATCTGATGGTAAATTTTTGAAAATATATCCACCTTTAATATCAAAGTCTAGTTGTTTTAAATCTTCAAGATTTAAATTGCCTTCTAAACTTAATAGTATAAAATCGCTATTTCCGTGAATGATAACTAGAATATTTGTGATATTTTTTCCTTCTTTTCGAACCATGAAATTAACTAGAGTGCCTTCGTCACTAACAGTCATCAAGTCTTCAAAATCAATTTTTCGAACATCACGTTTTAATTTTTTTATTTCAGCTTTTGACCCGATATCTTTTTCATCGGTGAACATAATTCTAAGCTTGGTTATTTTTTTTAATATATCAGTTCCTTCATCTTCTAACATTTTGGAGGCCATACCTAGGATCCAACCATTGAGTGAAATATCAGATATTTTTTCATTACTAGCATATTTGTCAAAAAAAAAATCAACAAGTTCATGCTGACTTAAAGCATGGAATGGGATAGCGAGTATTGTAATTGCGATTATTATTTTTTTCTGGCCATTCATCCCCTAAAGGGGCACGGCTTAGTAAATTATTTTAACAATAGAAAGGAATTACTTTTAAAGGAAGGTGGATTTTTAAAATTTTGATGAACTTGAATGAACTAGTCTCTTCTGAGAGATATTGGTTAAGCCCTTATCGGTTTATCTTTATTCTCGATCGGTGAAGGAGAAACTCTTTCATCCTCTTCTTTTTTCTTTAGTTTTTCTCTGACTTTTTCTAGTTTCATCAAATCATTAATCAGACTGTTGAGGTCTTTTATTTTGATCTTAGTTTTCATGCTCATCATCAAAAAAGTATCCTCCGAGGAAACAAGGATTAATAAATTTTTCAATTTGTCTTTTTTTCCACGGCCCATAATGTGAAATGTTTTACCTTTCTCTTTGACGGAAATTAATTCTTCATAGTTGCCTTTTTTTGCATCAAATATTAACTGATTATAATCTACTTTTGATATTGAGTTATGATCATTTTGCACTAAAAGGCGGATAGTTTTAAATTTTTTAGCAAATTTTAAGAATGTTTTTGCCTCTTCACCATCAACAATTTCATTTGCAATCCCAGTGCTAAACCAAATCAAAAAACCTGGAATCATAAAATTGCGTATTCCTTCTTCTTTTTTATGTTCATGATAAAATTTTTTAATACAACTATTTTGGGAAATTGCTGGAATTGAAAAAGAAAATAGAAATATTAAGGGAAGTAGGTTTCTCATATCAGATTATTTTGCGTTGGATTTTTACTAGTATTGAGATTTTTGGGTATTGAATAAATTGAAATTACATTACTCAATACCTTTTAATCAAATTCTCAATTCGAATTTTTTTCTACACCCTTTTCTATGGATTTTCCAATTTTTTGGAGGTGTTTAGCACCACTCATTTCAATAGAATCTGAGAGTTGAGCTATCTTATTAAGATCAAGTTTCCCTAAAAAACTAACCAAAACAAACTCATCGTCACTTCCCACTAAAAGGAATAACTCTTCGATTATGTTTCCTTTTTCTTTTATCCAGAAGTTCACATTGTCCCCTTTGTCTTTTACGGTTAATAAAACTTCATAACCATCATCATCTTTGATTAATTTTCGAGCTTGCTTATAATATTGTTTAGGATCAATGTCGGTTACTAAGACTCGCAGTCCTTTAATATCTTTGGCTACATCCATTATTATTTGTGCTTCTTCATCTTGTAATTCTTCAATATCAACCTTTGATATCATGCTAAACATTTTACCGCTGACGTAAACTACAGTGAAGTTATCATCATCCAAATATTGATCAAAATATTTAGAAATTGCATCATTTTGTGCATTGACAGAGATAGCCAAAAAAAGGGTGATTATGGTTGAGAATAAATATTTCATATCTATTAATTTTTTAATCCCTTACTTATTGGGATGGATTTTTAAAGTTTTAAAAAGTGGTCTTTAACAAATTGCTAGCAAAATGAACTTATTTTATGATTTTATATATTTCTAGGATTTTGAGATTAAGAAAATTTTAAAGGGGTTTCCTTTTAGTTGATATTCCTCATCTCAATCCTTAATTTCTATTTAAGTATTTTTTTCGTAGCCGATCTCATTTCAGAAAACCCTTTAGTTGCTTTCTTTGATCCTTTTTTCATCTTTTCAGATAGTAAAGCAAGAGCTGCTTTAGTTGCTTCGATGGCCTCTTGCTCATCCTCGATTTCGTATTGAGCCCATACATCGGTTTTATTATGAGGTAAGTTTTGAAAAATAAAAACAGCACCTATCAAAAAAATTCCAATTGCTGCAACTGATCGTATTGATGACATCCAATATAATCTATGGAATTTAGCAGGAACAACTATTGATTCTTTTTCAATTCGATCCAATAATTGTTTATCAAAATTTTTACTAATAATCAAATCCTGTTCTTTTTTGAAATATTGAAACAAAGATTTGTACTGCTCTAACTGTGGAGCTATATTGCCATTATTAAAGTACTGTTTGAGTATTTCCTCGTCTTGCAAAGAAGTTTCGCCTTTCCAGTATTTTTCTAGTAAGTGATTTATATTTTTATAGTCCATAAGAATCGGAATTAATTAGTTGACTTTTAATAAATTTTCGTGCTCTAAAAAGATAAACCTTTACTTGGTTCATCGGTATTTTTAGTTGTTCTTCGATCTCTTTGTAACTCAAGCCTTCTATATCTCGCATTTGCATCACTTCTCTTTGCTTCGTAGGAAGAGTGTTCATTATATTTTTGATTCTTTGCACAGTATCTCGAGTTTCAGCTACTTTATGGGGATTATTTTGATTTGATGAAATATCAAATCCCTCTGGAATAATTCCTACTTTATAATGTTTAGATCGAGTTTTATCGATAGATAAATTTTTTGTCATTTGGATACACCATGCTTCGATGCTATTATATTGATGCAGTTTCCCACGTTGATTCCACAACTTTATCATTACTTCTTGGACAACATCTTCAGCCTCAGCCCCGTTGCCAACGATACGGTATGCAAAGCGGTATAATTTGTTTTTGTAAGGAATAATTTCCGATTTAAATTGTTTAATATCCATATTTCAACTAGAAGACGAACTGACCTTTGGTTTGTTACAACTGTTTCTTAATTTTTTTCTTAAACAAATTTTACTTTCATTAAATGGGAAATGAAAATCCACAAAAAGTAAGGCGGTGGTGATATTGTAAATCTATTAAAAAAATGGATTGATAAAGCGGTTGAAAGATCAGCCTATTTTTTTACTTTAAGTTTTTTTCAACTAATATATTGTCTGAATACAAGTTGAATTAATTGATGATTTTTTCATAGATCAAAACACTTAGGACAATTATTGTAAAGGCAAAGAACATTACTGTTTAACATCTAAATAGTAGCAATATTTATAAAATAGGGAGTGAGAGGAAATTTAGAACAGAAAAAATGGGGAAAACTAAATGTTTAAGGAGCTAGTAGGATGATTATGCTTGTTAAGCATACCTTTTGGATTGAATTGGTTTTGGAGATAATAATTATGAAAAAAGCCTTTCCGAGCATATTGGTCGAAAAGGCTTTTTTTTAGTATAAAAATTAAATTGACTATCCACCAGTCTCTTGACGAAGTATTTTCATCTGACTTTCCCATAGTTGCTTTTGATCATCTAATTCGTCCGCATCACAATAATCTGTAAGTTCTAAAACTGTTTCTCCAGTCACAGGAGATCGACTCATCCGGAATTCAAAGTATTCACCATCTTCACCATCTTCCCATTCAAAGCGAACTCGTTCGTCTTCGATGTCATCAATTAAGGTTGCGTTTTCAGCAGCACCACTCCAAACAAATTCATATTCATCACCTGTAATGTCTACTTCATCACAAAACCAACGTATCAGGCAAGATGGAGTTGTTAGAAATTTATATAAAATTGTCGGGGACGCCCGAAAAATAAATTCTAGATCAAATGATACTCTTTCCATATTGAAGAGATGTGTTTTAAGAAGTAATAAACTTTTAGTTAGTGTTTGCAAATAACTAAATAATTAAAAAAAATGAATATTAACATTTCATTGGGCGCAATAAATAATAAAAAAACGGTTTTTCCAAATAAAAATTAATATTTAAATTCAGGAAATTTATTGGATTGTATTTGATTAAATAATTTGAGGCCCAACAAAATATATATTTTCAATTTCCAATTTTTAAAATATAATTTTAAAATTGTTCTATGATAAAAAATAATAAAGTGTTGTTTAATAATACTATCATGTGTACATTTACCAACCTGTTATTTGGATAGTTACGAAACTTTTATGGAATAGATGCATTTGTAACTACATTAATTACAAAAACCCTTGACAATCAATGGTTTTTGGCTTATTTTTGTTTCTGTAATTAAAACACAACCAAATTCCTCCAAATTTTAATAATGAAAGGTTACGAAATAAAGTTACAAACACATCTCACTTTCTGCCACATCATTTTATTTTTAGAGAGAAATTCTAATTTTTTCCCATTTACATATCTATTTTTCCATCCTAGGAAATCGGCTTTAAATAGCAAGCACCTTAGAAATTATTTTCTAGGGTTAAACTTTTGTAAACCAAACCATAATTTACTTGCATGAGACAACTTAAAATTACCAAGTCAATCACGAACAGAGAGAGTCAATCATTAGAGAAATACCTACAAGAAATAGGAAAGGTAGACTTGTTGACTCCGGAAGAGGAAGTGGATTTAGCCCAGAGAATTAAGCAGGGCGATCAGCAGGCTCTAGAAAAATTGACAAAAGCGAACCTCCGTTTCGTTGTTTCGGTTGCTAAGCAATATCAAAATCAAGGTCTTTCATTATCAGATTTGATTAATGAAGGTAACTTAGGTTTGATTAAAGCAGCACAGCGTTTTGATGAAACGCGTGGTTTTAAATTTATCTCTTACGCCGTTTGGTGGATTAGACAATCTATCCTTCAGGCTTTGGCAGAACAATCCCGTATTGTAAGGCTTCCCCTCAATAAAGTAGGATCTTTAAATAAGATCAATAAGGCTTTCTCAGAGTTGGAACAAGAGTACGAGCGCGAACCTTCTGCAGATGAATTAGCAGAACTTTTAGAAATTCCCACAGATGAAGTTAGAACAACTTTAGGTGTAGCCGCTCGACATGTGAGTATGGATGCTCCTTTTGTAGAAGGTGAAGATAACTCTTTGCTTGATGTTCTAGAAAATGGTGGTACTCCGGGTACAGACGCAAATTTGGCATACAAAGAATCTCTACGTAGTGAAATTGAGCGATCGTTAAGCACTCTTACAGATCGTCAACGTGATGTCATTAAATTGTATTTTGGAATCGGTGTTGAACATCCTATGTCTTTAGAAGATATTGGTGAACGATTTGGATTGACTCGTGAAAGAGTTCGGCAAATCAAAGACAAAGCCATTAACAAACTTAGAAATACCTCAAGAAGTAAATTGTTGAAAAACTATTTAGGCGCATAATCTCTACTTCTTAAAAATATTATTGACGCAAATTGGAAAAGCATCTCAAATTTATTTGAGGTGCTTTTTTTTTTTTAATAATTTTTTTTCATTTTATGTATAAGTGAAAGATAATCTTTTCTATTTATTGTAAACCATTAAAAAACTGTACTTTTGCGGCAAAATTTGACCATTTTCATAATATAACCATTTTACCAAATATTTGACATGAGCGACAAGAAAACCATTTTAAGAAGCAATGCCGAAACTTCTTTGAGGGATTGGCACAAAAAAGAAAAAACTGCTTTGGAATTACTCCAGATTGTTGGAGATCTTCGATTTGATCGATCAATTGAGTTGATTCTTTTTAGGAGAAATATTTATGACGCACGTCCAAGTGAAGTTTTAAATATTCACACTTTTGGTGCTAATTATTCTGAACAAGATATTCCTATCGAAATTACATCAGAAATAGCAAAGGCAATTTCCGTAAACGAATATATACCTGCAGCTCGGATTGATATTGGAACACTTGCATTAGAGTGGTTGGAAGAAAAAGATTCTTCCAAAAATATAGATGAATTCTTAGTGAATAAATTTAATGATTTCCCAAATTCTTCTCATGCCGATTTAAGTTCAAAGGATATTGTTTTGTATGGTTTTGGAAGAATTGGAAGATTAGTAACCCGTAGAATCGTAACTACCACAGGCCGAGGGGAACAATTAAGATTAAAGGCAATTGTTTTACGTCCTAAATTGAAAGATCAATATCAAGAGACTAAAAAGAGAGCTTCGCTTTTAGAAACCGATAGTGTTCACGGGATGTTTAAGGGGACGATTGATGTTTCTATAGATGGTTCAGAAATGATCATTAACGGGAATAGAATTCAAATGATTTATTCGGGAAGTCCAGAAGATATTGATTACACTCAATATGGAATTAATGATGGATTGGTGATAGATAATACGGGCGTTTTTAGGAATAAAAAAGAATTGAGCAGACACCTTCGTCCGGGGATTTCTCAGGTTATGTTAACAGCTCCTGGTGATGACATTTCTAATGTAGTTTACGGAGTTAATCATGAGGAGTTAGATTTAGAAAATGAAAAAATTTTAAGTGCTGCATCATGTACTACCAATGCAATCGTTCCCATCATTAAAGTGATTGATACAAAGTTGGGAATCGAAAAAGGCCACATTGAAACAGTCCATTCTTATACAAGTGATCAAAACTTGCTAGATAATTTTCATAAAAAACCAAGAAGGGGAAGAGGAGCAGCAACGAATATGGTACTGACTTCAACTGGAGCGGCCAAAGCTGTCACTAAAGTTTTTCCACATATGAAAGGTAAGTTGACCGGGAATGCTGTACGTGTTCCAACTCCAAATGTGTCTTTAGTGATATTGAATTTAACATTAAATGCTCCGACTGATTTGATAACTGTAAATGCTATGTTAAAAGATGCAGCATTAAATGGAAAATTAGTGGAACAAATTCAATATTCTACTTCAACAGAATTTGTTTCGAGTCATGCTGTTGGGGTATTTGCTACTTGTGTTTTTGATGCTCCATCAACGATTGTTTCTGAAGATGGAAAAACGGTGACATTGTATGCTTGGTATGATAATGAATTTGGATATAGTTGCCAAGTAGTTCGACTTGCTAAACATGTAGCCAAAGTTAGAAGAGTAGTTTATTATTAAAAATTAATAACGTCTGTCAATGCTAAACAGAAATAAATGAGCTATCAGAATAAGTCGATAACTCCTTTCCTTTTATAAAGTCTTTTATATTTGTGGAAAAAATGGATTTTATTGAAAAAACAAAATCATGGATTCAAATTTTTGTAATCGGTTTAAATCTATGTCCTTTTGCTGGTCATTCTTTTCGAGAAGATAAAATTCGATATCGTTTGGAAGAATCAGACAGTCTTGAGAAACTGATAGAAACATTAATTGAAGAATTAAATTTTTTGCAAAAGGATAAAAACAATGAAGTCGAAACTTCTATTTTAATTCACCCAAATGTTTTAAATGATTTTCTGGACTACAACGATTTTTTATCAATTGCTGATGCAGTATTAGTAGACATGGATTTACAAGGCGAAATTCAAATAGCCTCATTTCATCCAGATTATCGCTTTGCAGGGGAGAAAAAAGAAGATCCATCAAATTATGTTACTCGTTCACCATTTCCAATGCTACATTTTCTAAGGGAAAATATTGTTACCAAAGCAGTTCAACAACACCCTAATACAGAGCAAATTCCTTTTGATAATACTCAAAAACTTAATGATTTAGGTTTAGATAAGATAAAGAGAATGACTAAAACTTAACTTATATATTTCTGTTTAAATAGAAAGTACAAATCAATAATAAGATGAAAATTACATTAGAAACTACAGATTCTCTTCAACATTTCGTTGCTAAAAATGAATCAGGACACTCTATTCAATTAAGCGGAGATGGAACAGCAACTGGTCCTATGCAAGCAGTTTTGATGGCTGTTGCTGGTTGTAGTACCATTGATATAGTGATGATACTGGAGAAAATGCGACAAGAGGTAAAGGATATAAAAGTAGAGGTAAAGGGAACTCGAAGAGACGAGATTCCAAGGCTCTACACAAAAATCAATTTGCATTATAAAATTTATGGAAATGTAAAAGCTAAAAAGGCTGAGCAAGCAATTGCTTCTTCTTTGGAAACATATTGTTCTGTTTCAAAAATGTTAGAAAAAGAGGTAGAAATAACTGGAACATTTGAAATTATTGAGAGGTAATTATTTTTGAAAAATAGCCGAAATACTTTGGAGATAAAAAAAGGTACTTCGATTTTTTTAATTAATTCTAATAAATGAAATTTTAAGGGAGGAAAAGGTTATGGTTAGTTGAGTTTAGAGCAGAACTGAAACTTTCAATCGTTAATTAATTCTTGAACAGACAGACAATATTGTTTTTAGTATAATATTTGCGAAATTAAAGACTATTGTTGTTTTAGTTTCGTTTCTATGATGTATTTTTGAGGCTAGAAAAATTAAAAACCAAGTTTCAAATCTAACATATTGTTGTTCGCAACAATTTTCTAAAATTTTGAACATATATCACATGCAATTATTACTTCAAAAAACAAGGACGACTTTCTTCTTTTGTTTTTTATCATGTTTTAGTTTCTCATTTTTACAAGCCCAGAAAATAACCAAAGTAAAAGGGCAAGTTATTGATGCAGAGACTAAAGAAACACTTCCTTTTGTTAATATCGGTTCGCTGGGGACAACTGTAGGGGTGTCAACAGATTTTGATGGAAATTATGAGTTGGAATCACAATGGATGACAAACAAAATTATAGTTTCTTACGTCGGCTATGACTCGGACACTATCGATATTGTTTTGGGTAAAAAGCAAATTATAAATGTTGAATTAAAATCTACAGCTACTAGTTTAAATGAAATTACTATTATTGCAAAAAAGCGAAGATATCGACGAAGAGGAAATCCAGCTGTTGATTTTGTGAAAAGAGCTATTGAAAATAAAGACATGAATCGACTTGAGAATCAAGAGTTTTATGAATATCAGAAATATGAAAAGATTGAACTTGATATTAATAATATCACCGACAAATTTCGGAATAGACGAATATTCAATCAGTTTCAATTTATATTCGATAATGTAGATACCTCCGCAATTAATGGAAAACCTTATCTGCCCATATATATGCAAGAAGGTAATTCAAAAATTTATTATCGAAAAAATCCTAGTGACAAAAAAGAATACAGAGAGGCAATGAAGGTCTCTAATTTTGATCAATTAGTTGATGAAAAAACCATCTCTCAATTGATGAAATTAATGTACCAAGACATTGATATTTATAAAAATAATGTAGACGTCGTAGGTATCCAATTCGTAAGTCCACTGTCTAATATCGCTCCGTTTTATTATCACTTTTATATTAATGATACCATTGTCGTTAACGACATAAAATGTATTGATTTAGCTTTCCAACCTGCTAATAAACAAAACTTTGGTTTTAAGGGGAATATTGCAATATCCCTTGACTCAAACTATACTGTATTAAAAGTTGACATGGGGATCACCGATCAAATTAATTTAAATTGGGTAACTGATTTACGAGTCAACCAAGAATATAATAAAAAAGGAGAAATTTGGATTCGTTCAAAAGACTTATTGATTTTGGACTTTCAAATTACAAAAAAAGGGTTTGGTTTTTTCGGTAGGAAAACCACTACTTATAATGACCATGTAATTAATACTCCACCTGATAAATCCATCTGGAATGGTGTGCAAAAGAAGATTGATTCAGAGGATATGTTCGATAAGGATGAAAAATATTGGAAGTCTAATCGTCCAATTGCTTTATCTGAAAGGGAAGCATCTGTCTATGAAATGGTTGATACTCTTCAATCAATTCCAACTTTTAGAACTACAGTTAATTTAATTAATTATCTGACCACGGGTTACATTCCTGTTGGTCCGATTGATATTGGTCCAACTAATGGGTTTTATAGTTTTAATCAGACTGAAGGAAATCGAGTTAGATTTGGAGGAGAGACCAATTTAAAATTTTCATCAAAAATAAGATTGCAAGGACAAGTACTGTATGCTTTTGGAGACAAAAAATGGAAATATTCTACGCAAGCTTTGTATTCTTTTAGTAAGAATTTTTTGGAAAATCCTAGACATCATATATTGATTAGGCATCAACACGATACTAATTTCCCTGGACAACGATTAGCCTTCATAAACGAAGATAATTTTATACTTTCATTTAAAAGGGGAGTTGCCAATAAGATGGTTTTGTTTACCTCAACTAAGATTGAGTACTTAAGAGAAATGAGCACTAATTTTTCTTATCAATTTGGTTTTGAACAACGTAGAGAAAGGCCAATCGGAGCTTTGAATTTCAACTTTTTTGATAATGAGTTAGTTGAATCAGTTAAAGATATAGATGTTTCGGAGGCTTCGATCAGGCTTCGCTGGGCACCTAATGAAGAGTTTCTGCAAGGAAGAAATTACCGTACTAATATTTTTAATAAGTATCCAATTTTTACTTTAAACTACCAAATTGGGATTCCTAATTTATTTGAAAGTGATTATAATTATCAAAGAGTAACATTGAATATTTTCAAAAAATTTAATTTTTCATTTTTGGGAATTGCTCATGTATATTTAGAAGGAGGGAAAATGTTTGGTGAGGCCCCATTCAATTTAATGTTTTTACCAAGAGCTAACCAAACCTACTCGTACCAAACATTTTCATATAACATGATGAATTTCCTAGAATTTGTCAGCGATCAGTATGTGAGTTTTAATACTTTGTATTATATGAATGGTTATATTTTTAATAAAATACCACTTATTCGAAAGTTGAAGTTACGAGAGGTGTTTACATTTAAAATGTTATACGGTAGTGTATCTGATAAAAATAATCCAAACCTTCACCCAGATTTAATTCAATTTCCAACGGATGAATCGGGGAATCCAACTACATTTACTTTAGCTGAAAAACCTTACATGGAGGGTAGTGTGGGAGTAGCTAATATTTTTAAAGTAATTTCTGTAGATTTGGTTCAACGTTTTAACTATCTAGACAATCCAAATATTCCTAGTTTATTTGGGGTAAAAGGATTAGGAATTAGGTTTAGAATGGGTCTAGAGTTTTAAATTATTTTTTATTGCAGCAGAAAAAGGAGCTTCTTTCTATTTTACGAAATGAGCTTCTTTTTTTAGGGGTAAATTACATCATGGATTTGATTTTTTTGATAAAAAAGAATCCATGCCAACTGCTGAAAAGAATCCAGTTAAAATAAAAATAGCTCCAAATACCACAACTTTCCAACTTGAGTCTGCCATAGTTGAAGGTTGTACAAAACCATTGAAAACTACATAGTAACTTAATATTCCTATTGGCATACTTATTCCAAATGTTAGTCCGTGCCTAAAAAAGAAATCTTTCCAAACTCTTGCGAATTTTTTTTTGTGATTACTCCATCTGATGATACATGCAATTAAGATCCAAGTACCGAATATTAAGGCGCTAAAAGGATTGTCCCCTTCTATGACGCCAATTGCCCTTTCAAGACCATGCAATAGGCCTGTGAAAATGGCAATATAACTTCCATCATCTCGATCAAGACGATCATAAACGATTAACCAAGCAAAGAATAAGAAATAGAAGAAAAACTGAATCCAATGACTTAATACTTCATCAATCCAGAAAATTTGGTCATAAAGTGGACCTGAAGATATGTCTAAATGAACTCTAGAAAATATTTCAATGGTATTGGCAAAATGTATACCTGTAGCGTAAATATACATGCTTATAAAGAATAAGGCTAATGTCTTCTTTTTCTGGACCGTTTTTGCTAAAATCTCATTTTCATGTGGACCAAATACCACAATTATCATTCGATAAAGTACATACCATAAAAGTGGAAGGTAAACTAGTTGTTCGAACCAATGATTAGTAGTAACACCGTGAATCAAAGTATTACAAATCCAACTATATCCTAACACTTTTCCTAGTAGACCACAAAAAATAACTTTGTAATGATAAGCAATGCAGACATATAGAATCAACCATTTAAGTTCTTTACTCTCTTTTGCTTGAATATGTTGGGTTGAGATAAATGTAATGCTAGTATTAGTTGATTGTGGCATAAATTAAAATACTTATTTTTAATAATTTGGGAGTGAATTTTTTTTTATTGATTCGATAATCGATTCAAAATAAATAGATTCTAGTGAAAATTACTTTCCTTTCAAATGAATATGTAAAATTATAAAAAATGAAGAATGGCTAATTGTAAATTGAAATTGATTGTAGAGCAAAAATCTTTTTTATATTTGCACTTAGACAACAATAGTATTTGGTTTTAAAAAGTACTCACAGTAAATTTTAGAAAAAAAAATAGCAAATGAATTTTACGAGTTTAATTGTTCTTTTAACGATTATCTTTTTCTACAGTTGGCAAGCATCTAGAGATGTTAAACTAGAAAATTCCACTGTATGGGAACATTTTAAACCCTCATTTCAACAATATTCAGGTTTTAGGGAATTATTACTTTTTGTCGTCTTCTTACTGTTGTACAAATTATCTCGGGGCTTAGCTATTGGTGATGAAGCAACTGCTTTTGCAAATGCTCAGAAAGTAATTGAATGGGAGCATCAAATGGGGATTCTTTATGAACTTCCAACTCAACAATATTTTTTAGATAAAGTATCAGTGGTCAAAATTATTAATTGGATATATATCAAGCTTCACATTCCGACTACCATAATATTCTTTGTTTGGTTATTTTATAAGAAAAGAAAGCATTACTTATTCATAAGAAATGGTTTCCTAGTTGCAAATGTCATTACTTTGTTCTTCTTTGTTGGATTTCCATGTGCTCCACCTAGAATGATAAATGAGATAGTAGGTAACCCATATGCAGCTTTTGGGGGAGAGGTTTTAAATAATTTGAATAATTTAGGAATACTCCTTGGAGATGGCTTTATTGATACCTTAAATCATATAAGTGGTATAAATCTGTATAAAGGTATCAATTCCAAACTGTTTAATCAATTCGCAGCTATGCCTTCTATGCATTTTGGAAACTCATTGTTAATCGCATTAGGGGTTTATTTATATGCCAAAAAAAATTTGGTTAAGACTCTTATCTGGATATATCCAATGTTTGTTCTTCTCGTTATTGTTATGACTGGAAATCATTTTTTTCTGGATGCGGTTTTAGGGGGAATTATTGTTTTGTTTCCATATGCTATGATGATATTGTTAGAGCGTTTCTTTCCACAATGGAGATATAAATTTCGTGGATCGGAATCATTTTTAAAAATAAATAAAGATCAGAAATAATTAAACTTTTCAATATTATAAAAAGGTAGCCATTTGGATTCACTTCAAATGGCTACCTTTTTTTTTGATAACAAAGAATAAAAACTACATGTTCAGTTAGTTTTCTTTGTTGATGAAGTAAATTTCCAATTGAATTCTGAAAATTTTTGTTTTAATTTTTTTTACGTTTAGTAAAACGGAATTTTTTTTTAAGAAACTTTAGAAAAATGGTCAAATGATCTGATCTAAATTACAAAATGATGTTTTGACTCCCTTCCAATATTTATTTTTAAATAAATAAACTTTGATTAAACCTTTTCTATTTTGAAAAGTCTATAAATCAGATTTTAACCATTATTTTTTTAATAAAATAAAATATAAGTATGAAAAAGCACCTAATTTTCACAATAATCATTTCCTTTTTTTTCACCTCTTTAATTACTGCGCAAACTGAAATTGAACTTACGGGGTTTGATGGTGATAATTTTAGTTTAGAGGGAGCAATTGATTTATTCAAACAATCATCTTCCCTTGAAAATTTCGAAAAGCAATTAAATGATGAGAAAAATAATATTAATAATCTTGATTTAAATAAAGATGGAAAAATTGATTACCTCCGTGTAGAAGATAAAATGAATGGGGACATTCATGCAATAATAGTTCAAGCACTAATTAGTGATTCAGAGAATCAAGATGTTGCAATTATTGAAATTGAAAAAACGGGAAAGGAAACCGCGATACTTCAAATCATTGGTGATGAAGAAATTTATGGCGACCAAAAAATTGTAGAACCATTTGAAGAGCAGGTGGAGCAATCAGGAAAAGGTGGTCCCTATGCAGTTTATCATTTTAGAAAAGTCATAGTCAATGTTTATTTTTGGTCTCCTGTGCGATTTATATATGCACCAAGATATCGTCCTTATGTATCACCTTATCGATGGAGAACGTATCCTAGATATTGGAAGCCTTGGCGACCATTTTCATTTCGTGTTTACCGAGGACATAATGTTAAACATCATAGACATTATCATGTTGTGAAAACTCATCGAGTAGCTCGTGCACATAAAATATACTCACCACATCGAAAAACTTCAAGTGTGGTTAGGAAACGAACAACTGTTGTAAGAACAAATAAAAAAGGAAATAAAGTAGTCAAACGTGAAACTACTGCTGTTGTCAAAAAGAGAAATGGAAAAGAAGTAGTTGGGAAAAAGACAAATAAAGTTGTAAAAAAGAAGAGTAATAAAAAAGCGGTTAAAAATAAAACTAGGAAAAGAAGAAGAAATTAATTCCCTTATTCGATTGAATTAACAAAAGCGATTTCCTAATAATGGGAATCGCTTTTTTAGTGTATTTATTTGCTGTAGTTTTAATGGAGATAACGAGGTGATCCGCCATTTAATAAAATCTGTTTCTTTTTGTAGTTTTGGTGAAATAAAAATTATCTAAAACCCTCGCATAGTTTTACATAATTTTATTTTCTACAACCAATCAATTAAAATGAATAAAATAATTGCTTTATCTTTATTAACTCTCCTTTTATTTCAGGTAAGTGCTCAAGTCCAACTTTCAGGAGTTATTAATCAATATTCAAAAGTGACATTTATTGAAAATAATATTTGTCATAATAAAATTACAGTTTCCAATATTACTCCCTTTAATGAAGGTCAATTAGTAGTTCTTATTCAAATGAAAGGAGCCATAATAAATGAATCTAATTCTGCTAATTTTGGGAATATCCAAAATATAAATAGCGCTGGGTTTTATGAAATAAACGAAATAGTTTTTATTTCAGGTTTTGATGTTTATCTAAAGTATCAAAATCAATATAATTATGATATAAACGGGCTTGTTCAACTAGTAACTATGCCTAATTATGAGGATGCAACGGTTTCAGACATATTGACTGCTGAACCTTGGAATGGCGAAACAGGCGGTGTATTTGCCTTAAATATTTCAGGACAACTAGAAATGGCGAAAGATATAGATGTGAGTGGCCTGGGGTTCCGTGGTGGTGAAGCGCAAACGGCTAGTAATAATAATTGTTCATGGTTATTTCCGCAGAATGATTATTTCTATGAATACGGAAGCTGGCGAGGTTCAGCCAAGGGAGAAGGAATAGCTGATCCTGTTTTAGATAAAAATTTTGGAAAAGGGGCACAAGCGAATGGAGGAGGTGGAGGAAATGATCATAACTCTGGTGGTGGTGGTGGCGCTAATATTTACTCTGGCGGTTTAGGTGGTGAAAATAATGAACCATCACTTTTTGGTTGCCAAGGGAACCATCCTGGAATAGGAGGGAAAGCGATTGCTGATTTTGAAGACCGAATTTTTCTTGGCGGAGGTGGAGGTGCCGGTCACGATAATAATGAGGTTGCAACAAATGGTGCAAATGGCGGAGGGGTTGTAATTTTAGTGGTGAATAATTTATCACTACTTGGAACTGCAATTTATGCAAATGGGAATTCTCCTTCTGAAGGTACAGGTGATGGTGGTGGCGGTGGTGGCGGTGGCGGATCAATTTATTTGAATGTAAAAAATGAAGTTAACGGTCAAATTCATTTATCTGTTGCCGGAGGAAATGGAGGTAATATAGATAATGGAGGAGGAGAGCGATGCCATGGCCCAGGAGGGGGAGGAAGTGGAGGAAGACTTATAACAAATTTAGTACTAGGGAGTAGTTCTTTATCAACTACTTTGGGAGGAGGTTTTGCAGGGAGTTCTATTAATTCTTCTTCATGTCCAAATGGATCTAACGGTGCTGAATCTGGAGAAGATGGTGGGATTGAGGGAATAGACAACGATGGCAATAATATATTTGCAAACCAAGAATTTTTATTTCCCGAGGCTAATTTTTCTTTTACAAACAATATGTTAGAAGTTAATTTTTCCTCTCTTTTACAAAATGCAAATCTGATAAATTGGGATTTTGGAGATGGGAATTTTAGTTCGGTTGCAAATCCAATCCATACATATGCACAAAGTGGAACGTATAATGTTCAATTAATTGTATCAAATAGTTGTGGTATTGACACTTTTAATCAATCTATTTTTGTTGAAATGGTAGAAGCAAATTTTTTGGTTTCTGAGGAAGGAGGTTGTGTTCCATTATTAGTGAATTTTCAGAATAATTCTATTGGTTCAGTAAATGATTATTTTTGGACTTTTGAGGCAGGAAATCCAACTATATCAACAGATGAAAATCCACAAGTATTCTATGGTTCTCCTGGTATTTATGATGTACAATTAGAAATTTATGGTACATCAGGTAATGATACAGTCTTAGTTGAAAATGCTATTGAAGTGTTAAATGTTCCATTAGCTAGTTTTGATTTTTTTTCACCTAGTCAGGGCACTATAAATTTCGAAAACAATTCAATAGGAGCAACTTCTTTTGAATGGGATTTTGGCGATGGAACCACTTTGTCAAATGAGGAGATGCCAAGTCATACTTATGATTCAACTGGGAATTTTGTAGTGACTTTGATTGCTTCTAATGAGTATTGTAGCAATACGATTACTGGTACTGTATCTATTTTAACTAGTTTAGATGAGTTGGACTTATCTAAAGTTCGAATTTTTCCAAATCCATCAACTAATTTTATAACAGTAGAGCTACAAAATTTAGGAAAAGCTCAAATTGATTTTTTTTCAATGGATGGAAATAAAATAAAATACCTAAGTGGAACTTTTTTCCAATCTAAGTTGTTAGATGTGAGTAAGCTTCCAAAAGGCGTTTTTACGATACTAGTTTCACAAAATAAAAGGCGTGGATTCTTTCGTTGGGTGAAAATTAATTAAAAATTTTCGCTCTATAATTTATATATTTGTAATTCCTTTCTAAAAAGACAGTTTTAGGTATTCATCTTAGATGATTTGTTTTCCTATTATTTCTTTCTCAGCGGGAACATTTTTTCATCTAAATAATAAATATGGCAAAGTCGCAACAATCATTCAACAAAAAAGAAAAAGAAAAAAAGCGAAGAAAAAAGAAACAAGACAAACTCGAAAGACGAGAACAACGTAAAATTGAAAGAGAAGAGGGAGGAAAAAAATCCTTTGAAGAATTGTTGATGTATGTTGATGAAGATGGTAATTTAACTCCAGAACCACCAGATCCCACTAAGAAAAAGAAAGAAATTAAATTAGAAAATATCATCCTTGGTGCAGCACCAATTGATAATACTCCTGTTGAAACAGTTAGAGAAGGACAAGTAAAGTTCTTCAATGATGAAAAAGGATACGGATTTATTAATGATAAGGCAACCAAAGAAAGCATTTTTGTTCATATTAATAATGTAGAAGGTGAACTTAGGGAAAATGACCGTGTTACTTTTGAAATAGAAAATGGCCCGAAAGGTCCGAATGCTGTAAATGTAAAATTAATCTAATTTTTTTAATAATTATTTAAAAGGCCTGTTAATCATAATATATTAACAGGCCTTTTTATGTCATCAAACTTCCTCAAATAGTTACCAAACCAAACATTTAATCCTACCTTTGCAGCATGTCAAGTGCAATCAAAAATCAAAAAGAAATACTAAAAAAGTTGGGTATTCAAAAACTTAACCCAATGCAAGAGGAAGCTCGATTAGCAATTCCTACGTCTGCGGAGGTAGTATTGCTTTCTCCTACAGGAACAGGAAAAACATTATCATTTCTTTTGCCCATTATTGCAGAGTTAGACATTAATTGTAATGAAATTCAAGCAATAGTTATCGTTCCATCCCGAGAATTAGCCATTCAAATTGAGCAAGTTGCAAGAGAAATGGGAACAGGTTTTAAAGTGAATTCAGTTTATGGCGGTCGTCCTTTTTCCAAAGATAAAATTGAATTAAGCCATCTACCCGCAATATTGATAGGAACTCCTGGGAGAGTTGCAGATCACCTCAGAAGGGATACTTTTTCAACGGAAAGGATTCGGATATTTGTTTTAGATGAGTTTGATAAATCGCTAGAAATTGGATTTGAGTCTGAAATGATTGAAATTACAGATTCACTATATAAAGTAAGAAAAAAAATTTTGACGTCTGCTACACACGAAGTTTCAATTCCATCTTTTATAGGATTACAACAACCTATATATATAAATTATTTGGAAGATGGAATTGAGCAATTAAAAGTCAAAACTATTCTATCTCCAACAAAAGATAAGCTAGAAACATTAGTTGATTCACTTTGCCATTTGGGAAACCAACCTGGGATTATTTTTTGTAATTTCAAAGATTCAATTCAACGTGTGAGTGATTATTTGACTAAAAATAAAATTAGTCATGGATGTTTTTTTGGAGGGTTAGAACAGATAGATAGAGAAAGAGCATTGATAAAATTTAGAAACGGAACTCATCAATTATTAATCGCTACAGATTTAGCTTCAAGGGGAATTGACGTTCCTGAAATTAAGTTTATCATTCATTACCATTTGCCTAATCGGAGTCAAGAGTTTACGCACAGAAATGGGCGTACTGCTAGAATGAATTCTGACGGAACTGCTTTTATTTTGAGGTGGATAAAAGAGGATTTACCTGAATTTATCGAAGTAAATGAAGTTGAAAAAATATTGCCAGCTGGATTACCTAAACCTTCAATTTGGAAAACACTTTTCGTCTCAGGTGGTCGGAAGGATAAAATTTCTAAAGGAGATATTGCTGGTATGTTTTTTAAACAAGGAGGATTAGAGAAAAATGAACTTGGGATTATCGAACTTAAGCAAGATTGTGCCTTTGCTGCTGTTCCCGCTACAAAAGTTGATCATTTAATTGGAAAATTAAATAACACCAAATTGAAAAAGAGAAAAATTAGAGTTTACGCAATTTAATTGCAACTTAATTATGGAAAATAATAATTTAGATGGGCGGATTAGAAAAAATATTAATATTGGAGATGTTGTAGAATTAGTTCAAAAACATCATCAACAAACAGGAGAGTTGACTGAAGGCATTGTCAAACGAATTTTAACCAAAGCTCCAAAACATCCTCATGGAATAAAAGTGATGACAGATATAGGAGAAGTCGGGCGAGTAAAATATGTCATTATTGAATAGATTAATTTAATTAATTTTTTTGTTTCACTCTGTTAGAAAATTCATTAATTTTTAGTTACCAAATAGAATATACCCTTAAATGGCAAAATTACCGAAGGAAAATCAATTCCTAGATTTATCAGATTATGGCAGGCCAGCAGCTAGGTTGATTGCACAGTTTTTTAAACCTACCTTCGTGACACCAATTCACGTAACAATTCTTTTTATTATTTCAGGATTATTAGCTATTGGTTGTATTTTTTTTCACCAATATCTGTTGGCAGCTTTTTTTATAATTCTTAAATCAATTTTAGATGCAGCAGATGGAGAGTTAGCTCGTATCAAAAACACGCCTTCTTATACTGGTCGATATTTTGATTCGGTAGCTGATATTATACTAAATTTCTTTTTTTTACTATCCATATGTATAGTGACAAATGGTAATTTCTTTTTTATGATTTTGGCATTTATAGGAATCCAATTGCAAGGAACCTTATATAATTACTACTATGTAATTCTTCGTAATAAATTTGATGGAGATACCACAAGTAGAGTTTTTGAAACACATGCTCCAAAGGCAATGAAAGGGGAAAAACAAAGTCATGTAAATGTATTATTTAGTATGTATAGCGTTTTATACAAAGTATTTGATGTTACCATTTATCAATTAGATAAAAAAGCTATTAGTGGAAATCATTTCCCTAAATGGTACATGACAATGGTTTCAACTTTTGGTTTAGGCTTTCAACTATTAATTATTGCAATTTTTTTAGTGCTTAATTTAGATTATTTTATCATTCCATTTTTTATAATTAACTCTCTTTTTATTCTAATATTTATTGCCATTCGACAAATTTTGGAAAGAAAGAAATAATTTTTTCAAAAGTCCATATTTTCTAAATAAATATCAATTCCGACATAAATCCCTGTACTCACATCACTTTTTTCTTCTTTAACTAAATTGGTTGAATTAGAAGTATGTACTTTATGTGGTTTTTGAATGAATACCAAATCCCTATCATCTGTGCAATAATAATAGTTGGAGCATAAAAAAAAGGTAAGAGATCGTTACGAAAAGAATAAGAGTATTCGTTGTTTTCATTTCTATAATTTTACTCCAAATAAATTTTTTACGCGATTAGTTTGAGATTTAATAGCATTGAAAACTATTATTTTTAATTAAATATGATTTTGTAAAAAAAAACTCCTAAATGATTGAATTTCAAATATTTAGGAGTTGAAATTTACTAATTATATTTTAAGACAATCCAGTAATATTTCCATTTTTGTCAATGTCAATAAATTCTGAAGAAGGTGTAGATGGAAGACCGGGCATACGCATAATATTTCCAGTTATTGGAATTAAAAAATTAGCGCCAACAGCAAATTCAATTTCTCGAACGGTTATTGAAAAGCCTTTTGGACGACCCAATAATTTCGGATTGTCAGAAAGTGATTTTTGGGTTTTTGCAATACAAATAGGTAAGTTTTCTAAACCTAATCTTTTTATTTTTCTGAGATCTGCTTTAGCTTTTGTAGAATAATCTACAGCATCCGCTCCGTAAACTTTTTTGGCTATAGTTTCTATTTTTTTCTCCACTGGCCAATTCCAATCGTAAAGTGGTTTGAACTTTTTAGTAGGATTGTCTACAATTTCAACAACTGCTTTCGCCAGTTCTAAAGCACCTTTTCCACCCTTACCCCAAACATTACATAGGATAGCTTTTACACCAAGTGATTCACACTTATCGATAACAATTTGGATTTCTGCATCTGTATCTGTGGTGAAACGGTTAATGGCAACAACAGGCTGAATACCAAATTGTAAAACGTTTTCAATATGTTTTTTTAAATTTTCTAAACCACTTTTAACTGCTTTTTGATTAGAGCGATTAAGTGATTTTAAATCTGCACCACCATGATATTTTAGAGCTCGAATGGTTGCTACTAAGACAATAGCTTTTGGTGAAAGATTGGCACTGACACATTTTATGTCAAGGAATTTTTCTGCTCCCAAGTCACAGCCAAAACCAGCTTCAGTTACCACATAGTCTGAAAGTGACATTCCCATTCTAGTAGCAATTACAGAATTCGTTCCTTGGGCAATATTGGCAAATGGTCCTCCATGAATGATAGCAGGATTTCCTTCAATAGTTTGTGTCAGGTTCGGTTTGATTGCATCTTTTAATAATGCAGTCATGGCTCCTTGTGCATTTAAATCTTTTGCGTAAACAGGTTTTTTTTCAAAGGTAAAACCTACAAAGATATTTCCTAATCGAGTTTTTAAATCCATTAAATCATCAGATAAACAAAGTATAGCCATAATCTCAGAGGCAGCCGTAATATCAAATCCAGTTTCTCGTGGAATCCCAGAGCCAGTTCCTCCCAAGCCTATTACAATATCTCGCAGTGCTCTATCATTCATATCCATTACCCTTTTCCAGAGAATTGTTCGAGGATCAATGTTTATAGATTTTGTTTTGCTTTGGATATTATTGTCGATGAGCGCGGCTAATAAATTATGTGCTTTTTCAATGGCTGAAAAATCACCCGTAAAATGTAGGTTAATATCTTCCATAGGAAGCACTTGAGACCAACCTCCACCAGTTGCTCCACCTTTTATTCCAAACACTGGTCCAAGGGAAGGTTCTCTTAAGACAACTGTTGTTTTTTTTCCAATCTGATTCATCCCTTGTGTCAAACCAATTGACATTGTCGTTTTTCCCTCACCTGCAGGAGTTGGAGATAGAGCCGTAACTAGGATAAGTTTGGATTTATTGACCTTAGATTTTTTTATAAGTGAAAGAGGCAGCTTTGCTTTGTACTTTCCATATAGTTCCAAGTCACTTTCTTTGACGTTCAGTATTTTGGCAATTTGTTGAATGGGTTTTAGTTTGATAGTTTTTGCAATTTGGATATCTGATTTCATTAAAATGGGTTTTGATTTGATAGTAATTAATTGGCTAAAATGATGAACTAAAGTAAAATTATTATTTTAAATCACAAAGGTTAGAATTTATTCTTACGAGGTTTCTTGTTTAGGGTTCTTTTAAATTCTGGGAAAGTATTAAATTTCTAAATAATCATCTCATTAAATTACAATTTCTGCCAATCTGTCATTATTGAATCTAAAAAACCTTATATTTGCCCCAAATTTTTTAAGAAAATAAAATATTGAGATGTACGACGATAATCCTACGATTCCACATTTAAATACACCTTTAGAAGAGAGCAAACAAGGCCAAGTTTTTTTCAAAGATAATTTGGTGGAGGATGATAGCAAAAAGAAATTTTATATCGAGAGTTATGGCTGTGCTATGAACTTTAGTGATAGTGAGATTGTAGCTTCGATTCTTTCAGAGGTAGGGTATGGCCCTACAAAGTTTATCGAAAAATCAGATTTGATTTTAGTGAATACTTGTTCCATTAGAGATAAAGCGGAACAACGAGTTCGAAAACGATTACGGGTTTTTGATAAAATAAAGAAACAACGTCCAGGTATGTTGGTGGGTGTTTTAGGTTGTATGGCAGAACGATTGAAGACTAAATTTTTGGAGGAAGAAAAATTAGTTGATATGGTCGTTGGACCTGATGCTTATCGAGATTTACCCAAGTTAATTGCAAACGCAGAAGAGGGTGAAAAAGGGGTGAATGTCTTTCTCTCACGAGAGGAAACCTATGCTGAAATTAGTCCACTTCGTTTGAATTCAAATGGAATTACTGCGTTAATTTCAATTATGCGAGGTTGTGATAACATGTGTTCTTTTTGTGTTGTACCTTATACAAGGGGGCGAGAGCGAAGCAGAAATTTATTTTCTATTATTGCCGAAGCAACTGATTTGGTAGCAAAAGGATACAAGGAAGTTACCTTGCTTGGTCAGAATGTTGACTCTTATAAATGGGAGAATCCAGAGACTAAAGAAGTAACCAGTTTTGCAAATTTATTGGAAGCAGTTGCTTTGGTTAATCCTGGTTTGAGGGTACGATTTTCGACTTCTCACCCAAAAGATATTACTGACGAGGTTTTGTATACTATTGCTAAATATGAAAATATTTGTAATTATATTCACTTACCTATTCAAAGTGGAAATAGTCGCGTATTGAAATTAATGAATCGTACTTACGATCAAGCATGGTATAAGGAAAGAGTTGAATCAATTTATCGAATTATTCCAGATTGTGCTATTTCGTCTGACATGATAGCAGGTTTTTGTACAGAGACCGAAGAGGAACATCAAGAAACTGTTGACATGGTTTATTGGGCTAAATATTCAATGAGTTATATGTTTTATTATTCAGAACGACCAGGGACATTAGCCTCTAGGAAATATGAAGATGATATTCCTTACGATGTGAAAAAACGAAGACTCCAAGAGATTGTTGATGCACAGCAAGAAGTGGCTTTACAGCATAACATCCAAGATATAGGGAAAACTTTTAAGATATTGATTGAGGGAACTTCAAAGAAAAGTAAAGATGATTTTAAAGGAAGAAATTCTCAAAATAAAGTAACTATTTTTCCAAAAAAGGATGGAGTTAAACCAGGCGATTATGTGATGGTAAAAGTGAAAGAAGTTACTAGTGCAACTTTGAAAGGTGAAATAGTTTAATAAAAAAAGTAGAAAGGTCTAATATCTGAACACTCAAAAAAATATGGCAAGAACACTTCAAGCAATAAAACAAAGATTTGGAATTATCGGAACATCTAGTCTTTTGGACCACGCCCTGAATACCGCCGTTCGAGTGGCTCCAACCGATTTGTCCGTTTTGGTTGTTGGAGAGAGTGGAGTAGGGAAAGAAGTTTTTTCTAAAGTGATTCATTTTTTAAGTCCACGTAAGCACAGCCAATTTATAGCTATTAATTGTGGGGCACTTCCATCAGGGACAATTAATTCAGAATTGTTTGGTCATGAAAAAGGAGCATTTACAGGGGCTTCATCTGATCGAAAAGGATATTTTGAAACAGTCAATGGAGGTACAATATTTTTGGATGAAATAGCTGAGATGCCGTTAGATACTCAAGTGTTTTTATTACGAATACTAGAGTCAGGTGAATTCATGAAAGTTGGTTCTAATAAAGTTTTAAAATCAGATATTCGAGTTTTAGCAGCTACCAATGTAGACCTAGAGGATCGGGTTGCTAAAGGAAAATTCAGGGAAGATTTATTTTATCGATTGAATACAGTGATGATTAAAGTTCCTGCACTGCGAGAACGAACTGATGATATTCCAATCTTGTTTCGAAAATTTGCTTCGGACTTTGCAGATAAATATCGAACGACTTCTGTGAGGTTAGATGAGAAAGCGCAGCTAGTTTTAGAAAACTATACATGGAAAGGAAATATTCGAGAATTAAAGAATGTGGCGGAAAGAGTTTCCTTAATGTCTGAAGAAAAAATAATTACTGCTGAACAATTAATAGATTCAAATCCACATTTGCTTCAGAGGAATTTACCTGCTAAAACTAATCCTGGCAATAATGGAAATTCCAATTTTGAAGAAAGAGAGATTTTATACAAGCTGCTTTTTGAAATGAAAGCAGATTTGAATGATTTAAAATCATTGGTTTTTGAAATGATAAAACGAAATGATTTAAAGGTTCCTGATTTACGTGATTTACGAAGATTAGAGGCACCTTCCTTTTCAAAATCTGAGCAAAGAGATAGTTTTACAGAAGATAGTGAAAGGTTATTTTCTTCATCTAATACTCCATATCAAGATTCTAGTATGGATTATAATGAACATGATAGCCAACCTATAATTATTGAAAATCCAAATTATGAGCATGTAGAAGAAATAATGGAAACACTTTCTTTGGAAGCTATGGAGAAACAAATGATTGATAAAGCTTTGAAGAAATATAAAGGTCGTAGGAAAGAAGCTGCAGAAGAATTAGGCATTTCCGAAAGAACTCTTTACCGAAAAATAAAACAATATGAATTATAAAAAAGGCTCCATTCTTAAATGAGAATGGAGCCTTTTTTTGGAAATTAATTAGTTTAGATTTGGGTAATTTGAATTTTATTAAAATTATTAAAAAATAATTTTCATGATTAGTTTAATATAAATTGTTTGCGTTTCATTCAGTTTTTCCAATTTTATTTATAGAAGCTTTTTCTATATGGGTTTATGGCGCTAATCAGAATATTTTAAATTCTCAAAACATCTTCATTTAACAAAGGTTTATGGAATTAAATTTTAGTAATTAAAGAAGTTTTGATGTGCTCTCCAAATTTGATGGCAACAAAATAATTTCCATTGCTGATATCTTGAATATCAATTTTTTGTGTAGTTAGAGTTACTGGAATGTTTTTATCCAACAATGCAATTCCGTCAATTCCTAGAATTTTGACATTGGCAGTTTTTCCGGTTTTATCAGTGTTAAACTTTAGGGATAAAAATCCATCGTAGATTTTATCTTGAATAACTTCGATAGTTTCTTTAGGTTGCGGAGAAGGGTTTTCTTTTGTGAACCCAACAATATCAGAAAGATTTTCTTTCGGTTTCATATCATTAAGTTTGATACCTCTGGTCATTTCTCTTTTCCCAGGGGGACCAGGTAACGCTTCAATCGTGAAACCCACCTTCTTTAAACTTCTTTTTACAGAACCTTTAGCGCAATAGGTAGTGAGTACTCCATCTATTTTTAAGGCTTCATACATTTTTTGCAGAATAGGTTCTTCCCATAATTCAGGCTGAGAACCTGGACCAAATGCATCAAAGTAGATTAAATCGAATTGGTTTTTAAAAGTGATATCCTCAATCATCATTTTCATTTTAGTCAATTGAAAATGATTGTTCAATACATGAGGTTTTTCCCAATCTAATTCATGGATTTTTTGAAAAATGTTTTCTTTCTCTTTTAAAATTTCAGAAAAATTAAATTCATTAATAGTTTCCATTGAAAGAGGATAAGCTTCTACACCAATGTAATTTACGTCAACGTCCCTCTTTTTTGACTCCAAAAAAGTCATAAATGCATTTAAGCCGGTTCCGAAACCAATACCAAGAATAGAAAGTGAAGGGGTAGGGATTTTATGGTGAAAACCTGCATTTATAAAAACATGCTGTGTTTCTTGAATAGCACCGTACTTAGAATGGTAACTCACTCCATGCTTTTGCGAAAACAAGGAGTGGGAGCCGTCTTTAGTTATTATTAGTTGATTGTAAGCCATCTAGACAGGAAGAGATTCTTTTAAGTCATCAATGGTAATATCAAGATGAGATTCATCGTAAACTACTTCTCCATCTTTTAATAAAATGACTTGAGGAGATTCATGATAAACCGAAAGTTCTTCACTTATATAATCGGAAATGTTTCGATGAGCGATTAGGTCTAAATAATACGCCTCAAGTTTACTTTCAGAGATATCCCAATCTCCTTCGAGACGAAATTTTGCCATAGAACTGATAGAACATCTCGTGCTATGTTTGAAAATAACACAAGGGACTTCTTTAGATCTTTCAATTATTTGTTGAACCTGATCAACAGATTCAAGGGGGATCCAATTCATTATTATTTTAATATTTTGTTTGTGACAATAGGTACAGCTACTTTTGCAGCCTTCACAACAGTTTTGCTAATAGAAAAGTCACTAGGACATCCTATTCCTCTATTACATGAGGTAGTAGAAACTAGGGCAAACAAGCATATAGCAACGGGGAGAAATTTCTTGAGTTTTACCGATTTCATTTTGATTATTTTAGATATGTTAAAAGTAAGTGTAAAGTTAAAAAATATATAATATTCTAAATCACATATTGTTCAATAACGTAGATAATTTTGCTGTTATTGTACGATATTTGTCAGCCTAACAGACTTTTTCAATAAAAACATTATATGCGAATACATTTAATTGCGATTGGAGGTGCGGCAATGCATAATCTGGCTATAGCACTTTCTTACAATCATCATACCGTAACAGGCTCAGATGATGAAATTTACAACCCTTCTAAGGAAAGACTCCGTAATCATGGTCTACTGCCTGAGTCTATGGGCTGGGATCCAGATTTAATAACTAAAGATATTGATGTAATTATCTTAGGCATGCATGCTCGTATAAACAACCCTGAATTGAAAAAAGCGAGAAAACTGGGACTTAAAATCTATTCTTACCCAGAGTTTTTATTTCAATATGCAAAAGATAAGCATCGTGTTGTAATCGCAGGCAGTCACGGTAAAACTACTACCACTTCAATGATACTTCATGTATTGAAAAATAATAAAATAGAATTTGATTACTTGGTTGGTGCACAAATTGAAGGCTTTGATTCTATGGTTCGACTTTCAGATGCGCCTTTGATGGTAGTGGAAGGTGATGAATATTTGTCCTCACCAATTGATAGGAGACCTAAGATTTTGCATTACAAGCCGCATGTTTCTGTTATTACGGGAATTGCTTGGGATCATATCAATGTATTTCCTTCATTCGACAACTATAAGTCTCAGTTTACTAAATATATCAAAACGATTGAAAAAGGGGGAACTTTGTTTTTCTATAAAAATGATGAGCATATCAATGATATTTTGGGGAAAATAAAAAATCCAAAGTTTGAGGCTGAAGCATATGAAGCATTTGATTCAACTATAAAAAATGGGAAATCGATCATTTTAAATGAAAAAGGAAAACCTGTTGCTCTTAAAATTTTTGGAAAACATAATTTGGAAAACCTTCAAGCTGCTTTTCTGGTATGTAAGAAAGTAGGAGTTACAGATGCTCAATTTTTCAAAACGATCAAATCATTTAAAGGAGCTGCGAGGCGGTTGCAACTTTTAAGTAAAACAAAATCTTGTCTTGCCTTTCTTGATTTTGCGCATGCACCGAGTAAAGTAGATGCAACGATGAAAGCACTTAAAGCTCAACATCCAAAGCGAAAATTAATTGCTTGTCTGGAATTACATACCTTTTCTAGTTTGAACAAAGAATTTCTAACAGAATACTCACGTACAATGAATACAGCTGATAAGGCAATCGTTTATTTTAGTGAACATACTTTGGCGATGAAAAAATTACCTCCAATTTCGACACATGAAGTAAAAGTGGCTTTTGATCATCCAAATATTGAAGTGGTGACTGACAATGCAAGAATGCTTTCTGCCTTAAAAAGATTTAAATGGGAAAATAAGAATTTGGTAATGATGACTTCTGGGAATTTTGGCGGATTGGATTTGAAAAAGGAAGCTAAAAAATTAATTAAATAAGAGTATTATTTTTTCCACATAGGTACATAGAAAACTAAGGTTTCTTTTTTTGTGAAAAAACTAAATTTTTATGTGCCTAAGTGGTGAAGACATATCATAATTTATCAAAATATTTCCTTGCCTCTTTCATCACTCTCGGTGCCATGAGGATTGTCGCAGTCATCGTCGGTATCGCCATCAATGCAAAACTTCCATCAATCAAATTAAGCATAGAGCTCAAGGGGTAAGTTGCTCCAACAATAATACTAGCTATATAAAAATAATTATAGAAGTGCTTATGCTTAGTTCCAACAATAAAACCCATGCATTTTGAACCATAGTAGGAGTATGAAAATAAAGATGAAACACTGAAAACGGCAACACACAATAACAATAAATAATTTCCAAAAACGGGGAATGAATTACTAAATGCTGTCGCGGTCAAACTCACACCATTAGCTGCTGAAGATTGCCAAACACCAGTTACCAAAATAGCTAAAGCCGTCAAAGTACAAACAATCAATGTATCTATTGCTGGTCCCAACATCGCTACCAAACCTTCTCGGACTGGCTCATTTGTTTTAGCAGCACCATGAGCCATCGGGGCAGTTCCGATTCCTGCTTCATTAGAAAAAGCACCTCGCCGTATACCCAATAAAATCAATCCTCCAACCATACCTCCAAGCAATGGATCACCAGAATAATTTTTTGCGGCAAATGCATCTGTGAAAATCATCATGAAGTATTTTGGTACTTCTTCATAGTTTAATAACAGTATACACACGATTGAAATGAAATAGAGTAAAACCATTGATGGAACCAATTTAGCGGAGAGTTGACTGATTCTTTTTAATCCTCCAAGAATGACGACAGAGGTAATAATCGCTAGGATGATTCCAATAATTAGATTTACATTAAAGGTAACTTCAATTCCATTTGGCTCAAGTAAAATATCACCAATAGCCTGAGTTAATTGATTAACATTAAAGACAGGTAATGCTCCTAATAATCCTGCTAGACTAAAAAATATAGCCAACGGTTTCCAGTTTTCCCCTAAACCCTCTACAATAAAATACATTGGACCACCTTCCACGTTTTCTACTTTTTTTCCTTCTATATTTTCATCTAAGATACCTTCTGAATTACGATTTAAATTGATTGATTCTGCAGAGTCTGGTTCTTTTCCTCGATACATGATAGCTAATGTGGAAGTAAAAAACTTGGTACTCATTCCAATAATTCCACTTATCCACATCCAAAAGATAGCGCCTGGGCCACCGATAGAAATAGCCACAGCAACTCCTGCAATATTTCCCATTCCTATAGTCGCTGAGAGTGCAGTAGTTAATGCTTGGAAATGGCTAATTTGACCTGGATCATTTGGGTCATCATATTTTCCTCGGAGAACTTGAATTGCATGAAACAGATATCTAAAAGGTAAGAATCTACTATATATTAAAAGCCCAAATCCACCTCCAATTAGCAAAAATAAGAGGGGTAATCCCCAAACGAAGGAGGCAAAGTCAGCAAGAAAATTATCGATCAATTCCATATTTTCGTTTTGTTTTTCCCAAACATACGGAATTAATGGTTAACCGCGAATGGTGAAGGATAAATTTCCAAAGAGTGGTTTTATTAAAAAACATTTACATTTTATTTATTGCATTTTTTTTAAACAAATGATCTTTATTATTTCTCAAATACTCACATTTTCGGAAATAAAATTGGAGCTTTTTTTTTTGGTTGGGTGGATAATAGATTAAATGAGTTGGAATCATTTTTATTTCAGTCAATAGTTTCCAAAGGTCAACGAACTGATTTACATATTTTAGATCCGAGATACTGGGATGCACTTCGGAAATTTGGTGTTAACGAAATTGAATTTATCAATTGTAGATATTATGAATCTCGAAAAACAGAAAAAACAGAGGTTGCTTTCAAAAACATTATCGAGAAAGATTACCTAGATATTTTTAATGAAAAGAAACGAACAAAATATTTTGAAGTTTTTGTCACAGCAATTCGTTCAGTCGAAAATGGTGCAATGAAAGTGAAGTTCTATGGAGGTGATAATAAACTGAATTTCAAAAAATAAGCTCGCTCTCAAATTATCAATCTACTCAAAAAACGGATCGACGATTTAGGAAAAACTGATTTTTTAACGATTAACGATTAACGATTAATGGTGAACGGTTAACTTCCTAGAGTAAAACAAACCTTGGGAGGTTAATCGTTCACCGTTAACAGTTCACCGTTATTTCATCGAAGTTATTTTTGGCTGAGCTAAATCTGCCATGACTTCTTTAATTTCTTTAGAGGAAGGTCGTGGCGCATTTTTGTCCATAATATTTCCATCTTTATCAATTAATAAGAATCTAGGAATTCCTCGAATTGCATAATCAGTACAAATGGAAGATTTCCAATCATTATCTGCCATCAATTGAATGCCACTTAATTCTTTTTCTTCCACCATTTTCAACCATTTTTCTTTGTCTTCCATTTTGTCGATAGACACACTCATGAAAACGATGTCCTCATTTTCATGGTATTGAGCTTCCAATTCTTTTAAATGAGGAATTTCTCTTTTGCATGGGCCACACCAAGTTGCCCAAACATCAACATAAACACTTTTCCCTTTTAAGGCTTCTAAAGGAACTGCTTTCCCTTTAGTATTTGTATAATTAAAAGTAGGAGCAGGTTTTCCTTTTAATAATTTCATCGCAGTTGCGTAAGTATCACCAATAGATTTTTTCTGTTTTTCATCTAAAGACATTTTATTGAACATTTCCACATACTTTTCTGCACCTGTAGCATCATTATAGTTTAGGAAATTGGTCAAAGTTTTTGATAAAATTCCAGATTTGATTTTATCACTTTTGATTTTGGAAGAGGCTGCCTCAAACATTCCTGCAAGGTTGTCCAATCCATCTCCGGCTTTTTGACCCATGCTATTAATGTAGGCATTAGTCATTTGAGCATATTGGCGATTATTTTCAAAAGCAGTTTCATCGTTCAAATCTATTTTATCCATAAATGATAAATAGTCATCTTCTAATTCTAATTCAGGCGCTTCATCACCTGCATAATATGGATAATATGCAGGGTAATTTATTTTACTAGTTGCCCAAGTATATAGAATGGATGATTTTTCATTGGTGATGAAATCAGAATTCATATTTTGATTAGCCGAGGAATATGTCTCCAAGTGCTGATTGTTTTCGGTTTTTATTTTATCCATCGAAGCTGCAAATTTTGCAGGAGTTGATGAAAAAGTTTCTTTCCTTTTTTCATTGTATTTTTCGTTCAAAAGATATTTGGCTAAAAGATAATTACTCTCTTCAGCACCATCACCCGCTAATCTTAAAGTTTCATCAAATTCAGCTGGGTTTAAAAACAAAGTAACATTATCACCGGGTTCAAGATATAAACCACCGGATTCAGGTCCATGTTTAAAGGTGACCATTTCAGGTTGAGTTAATTCAAAGTTGAGGACAAATTTTCCGTCAACAACTTCAGCTATAAGAGTAGAATCTCCATAGCGGATAGTAGCATTTTTAGAAACAGGGTTTTCAATGGTTCCTGTAATTTTTACTGCTTTTGAAGTTTCTGTATTTTGACAAGCAAAAAATAGAAATGTAGGGAAGCAAAAAATAAATAATTTTTTCATTGGAGGCATATATTTCTAATAGAAGAAAATTCTTCGCATTAAAGATAGTTTTTGATTTTGGAAAAAATAAAAAAGTCTTGGTAAGAAATTGAATATCTAAAAAGGAACAGATTCAAGATGAAAAATATTTCCCAATAAATAATAAAAATGAAAAAAGGAATTTGATAATTTGACCAAATTCCTTTTTTCTTACTCAAGATTAACGGAAGAAATTGTTTCCAATGATTATCTCAAAATTGTAATATCCCCTGAAATTCTTCCTTTGTCAAATTCATGTTCAAATTCACAAATATAGACATAAACACCTTCCTGCACATCTTTTCCATTAAATGTACCATCCCAACCTGAGTCAATCGAGGGGTCATTAGTTTCGAAAAGTAACTCACCCCAGCGAGAAAATATTTTCACATTAAATTTGCTAAATGCACAAAGTGAAACAGTATTGAATCTTTCATTCCAACCATTTCCATCAGGAGAAAATGCATTTGGAAAAACAACGGGACATTCACATATTCGGTTTTTAACTTCCATTGATTCAGTTACAAATCCACATTCATTTGCCCAAGTGAGCGAGTAAATTCCTGGTTCTTGAACTGTTATTTTCGGTTCATCACTTCCGGTATGCCATAAATAGTGAGTGGTATTTGTATTAGTGCCATCTATTAAATAAGAATCACCAATACAAATTACCGTGTCGTTTCCAATGAATAATGGAACGGGAGGAAGATTTTCACCAATAAGAATTTCGTCCATTACTGTCCCACAAATATTTTCTAATATAACGGAATATATCCCAGGTTCAGTTACCGTAAAAGTTGGTAAATTGGAATTATTCTGCCAAGTGTAGGTTGTCAAATCATCAAAGTAAGCATCCAGGATTAATTCATCATCAGGACAAATTAAAATATCATTTCCAAGATCAACTACAGGAATATCTGTGTAAAAAATTTCAACTTCATCTGTACTTGTACATCCCAAATTGGTTATTGCAACTGTATATGTTCCTCCTTGTGAAACATTCAAGATTGAATTTGTTGAACCATTTTGCCAAAGATAAGTACTTGTAATTCCAATACCTGCATCCAAAAGATAATTTTCATTTTTACAAACTTCAGTATCAGCTCCTAGGCTAAACACGGGCAATGGGTTAATGGTCAAGTAAGCTGAATCGAAGGAAATACATCCATTTGTTCCAGTAACAGTTACAGAATAATTTCCTTCACCGGTTGCTATAAGAGTTGGGTCAGTAGAATTATTTTGCCATTGATAAGTGTTAACATTTGGAGTTGTTGCATCAAATGTAAATATTTCATTTTCACAAATAGAAGGGTCATTTCCTAAATCTATATCAGGAAGAGGTAAATGAAAAACAGAAATTGTATCATCTGCAGGACAGCCATCAACTTCTATTGTAACAGAATATGCCCCTGGGGAAATTGTATTCATTGTAGGATTAGTAGAACCGTCTGACCAAAGATATGTGGCATCAATTGTGGTAGCATCTAAAACATTTACAATATCAGGACAGGTTGATAAATCTAGGCCAAGATCTAAATATGGAATAGTCAATGTAATTTCCTGAGTACTTGTATCAGATAAGCCATTCCCAAAAACTATTAGGGTAATTTCAAATGTTCCTGTATCTGTGAATATATGTTCAGGGTTATTTTCTGTAGAAAAATTATTTACTCCAGAAGATGGATCTCCAAAATCCCATTTAATAGAATCCAATCCCGAGTCAGTAACTTCAAGTGTAAAATAGGTTGGATTGGCTGGACAAAATCCTTCAATAGAAAAATTAGCTTTGATAAAATAAGATTGAATAAATGAAGGAAGACCAATCCATGAAAGTTTTCCATTCAAATCAACACCTTCATCTACATACTCACATTCTTGACCTAAAACATCAGGTTTATTGATAACACCTAAATAGGCTGAATTTCTTTTGGAAACATACATTCGACCATTTGGTCCTAATTGGATTCCTCCCCAGCGAGCAGAACTTGCAGAGTCAAGTTGGAATAAAGGAACTCGTGAATTATTTATTGTTGATTGATTATTGCTTGATAAGTCGTATTGATATATATATCCTTGATAAGATCTTTCTGAAACATAAAGGATGGGTGCTGATGGGGCAAATTCTACACCATAACAACCACTTCCTGTATATCCGTCCAATGTAATTGGATTGGTTAATTGGCCGGTAGAATTATTAAAATCAAAAATCTCAACCTGATTTAAATTATACCAATGGGCTGCTGCTATTCGATCTCCTTCTGCTGAAGCTTTTAAATAGCCAATCGAATTAAAATAACTTGATCCAAATGGTCCAATGTAAGAACCAATTGTAGAAATTACTGGATTAGAATTTACACCTGTATCTGTAACTAACCACGCCATATAACTAGATGATTTCCAGGCATGTCCAATTACCCAAATGTCTTGATTGTTTTCATGTAGAACAGCAGTAATCTTTTCACAAGCGGGAGTTAATAATTGAATATTTTTTATAGCATTTACATCTCCGAGCCCTCCATCTAAATTCATATCAACTTCCGAGTAGGCAACTCCGCCTGGGTTTGCTGTAAAGTCAACTGTGAAAACGTAATAAATATTGGGGGAGCCTGGTTTTGGTACAATTACTCCAGATTGAGTACTTGATTTATGACCAAGTAAACCATAGCCATTTGGCATTTGGACATGATTTTTATTCCAGATAAATGTTCCGTCTGTGTAAAAAAGGAGCGCTCCATTTGAATCAGCAATACTTGCACAACCTTCGTCAGTATTCATTATTCCGTCGGTTAATGCTATTGGTTCACCAGAGTTGAAATCAAGTCCGGCATTATGACCGAAGTACCAAATATTTGCTTCTTTTTGACTGAAAAGGGTAGTGGTCAATGCAATAAAAATAAAAACTGGGAGAAACTTTAGTTTAGTCATTTTTTGGTTTTGGAATTTGAAATATAAGTATTGTAAGGATATAATTCTGATGAGAGGTTATAACATAATTATGAAGAAGATGAATTAAAGCTAACCCACAGTTGAGGTTTTAAAAAACTAACTTGTGAGATAGAGGTTAAACTTTAATTCTTTTTCCAATAAAATAATAACCGGAAATCAGAAAATTAATTCAGTTTTGACAAATGATGAAACGCCTGAAAAAGACATTACCATTTGGTAATAGGATTTAGAGGTTTTTTTGAAAAAAATAATTGATAGGTCTTTGCTAGGTAAGATGCACGTATATAGAAAACGTACTGCCATTAAAAAATAATCTTAAAATAAATTCTAATCTTCTAGACTTCGCAATAATAAGGAAAAAAATAATAGTTTTCTAATAAAATTAATATTGATAAATAAATAGTATCATAAAATCTAAAGTTATAAGTCAAGGATGGTTAAATTGAGAGAAGGGGAATTTGCTTTGCTTTAAAAGAATCTGGGATGGAATCTTCCTTATTATCTTGAATGTTTATATAAAGAAAATAAGAGTTTCGACGATCATAGGTATTGTAAATAATCAAAGTCAAATCAAAAGTTCTCATCTTGTGCCAAAATTTACATGCCACCCCTAGAGTAATTCGATGAAAGTTAGGCATTCGGAAATAATTTCGTAAAGAATTTAGAGGAATTACAAATTGCGGATTTGCACCAACGACATCTTAAATGAAAAACCTTCCAATTGGAATTGTAGTTGGATCACCTGAAGTAAAATTCCAAGTTGTAGTCAAATTACATCTACAATTTAATTGAAACAAAGTAACTGTAGATAAATTATGACGTATATCATACTGAGGTGGAAATGAATAACCATTCCGAATTTCATTAAATTCTAACTCGCTTAAAAAAAAGGTATAACCTATCCATCTAGTAAATTTTCCATTTTTTTTTTAATAGAGTTCATAACCATGACTTGTTCCATTTCCAAAAACGACTTCTCCACTTTAATCATCATCATCAAACGGACACCGTCTCTTGAATTAACTATACGATTTATCCATTTATAATAGACTTCATTAGTCACTAATATGTCTTTGGTAATTGACCAACTAAGTCCTACCGCAAACTGATTACTACGCTGAGGTAATGCAATAATATCTGTCGGATACCAAATTTCTGTCGAAAGGTTAACACCGGAGTTAGAAACTGAATGAACGTATTGAGACATTTTTGTGTAATTGGCATTGAACGGAAAATTTGAAAGTAAACCATACCTCGCAGAAAAACACAATTTCAATTTCTAAATAGTAAAAACCATATTCATTTGTAACAGTTCCAGTTTTTAGTTTGGTTATATAAATATTTGCTCCAATTAGTGTTTCTCCATTTTTGGCATTTGATACAAAACCACTTACAGTTATTTTATTTTGAGAAAAAGTAAATAGAGGTGAAAAAATAAAAACCAAAAAAACAAATAGGCGGAGATACAAATTTATTAGAGTTTAAGACCATTAATATGAGTAACAAGGTTATAGATAAATCGTTTGAAAAAACAGAATGTTATGAATTAAGAAAATTAAAAATCAAAATATTACTTTTGCGAAAAATAAAAAATTAAAAATAATTTGATGAAATCAAAAAAAGTTAGCGAATCCAAAACCGTAATGACAGAAATGATTATGCCCAATGATACTAATCCTCTGGGTAACTTGATGGGAGGTAATCTGATGCGATGGATGGATATCGTTGGGGGGATTTGTGCAGGAAAACATTGTGAGGCTCATGTGGTGACTGCTTCTGTAGATCATGTGTCATTTCAAAAACCAATCTTGATGGGTGATGTTATTACGCTCGAAGCTTCTGTAACTCGAGCGTTTAATACTTCGGTAGAAGTTTATGTAGAAGTATTTGCTGCTAATATTAAAGGTCATGAATCACGAATGTGTAACCATGCTTATTTTACTTTTGTGGCCTTAGATGATGAGCATAAAAAACCTAAAAAGGTACCTCAACTTAATGCGCTGACTAGGGAGGAACAACAATTATATGATAGCGCTTTTCGTAGAAGAGAATTGCGATTAGTTCTTAGCGGTCGTATTAAACCTTCCGAGGCAAAAGAGTTGAAGTTGCTTTTTAAAGAAAGTTGATGACTAAAAAGTGGTTGATATCTATTTAAAAAATTACTTAATACCTATTAATATGATCCACCTTCGTCGAAATTATTAGAATTGAAATTATTTTTTTTCTACCTTCTGGTTTTTTAATTTAAAGTATAATTTATGCAAAATGCACTTTTATTTAGACTTCTTGGGGTGACAGGTCTTTATATTGGATTAAAATATTTTGGAGGTGAAGTTGGGTTAAAAGTATTATACCCAATAACATTATTGGTTACTTTTTTACATGAGTTAGGACATGGATTAGGAACAATCATGACTGGAGGAAAAGTACTTCACATTAATATTGAATCCAATGGAGCAGGGGTAACTGTGTCTCAAGGTGGATGGAGAGGAGTCATCTTAATGGGAGGATATATTGGAAGTGCTGTTCTAGGAAATATACTTTTTTATATAGGAGCAAGAAAGGAAAAATGGGCTTCAAGTACAGTTACTTTATTATGTGTAATGATGGTTTTTACAGGGATTTATTGGTATAACTCCATGTTTGCAACTAGTTTTTTAATTGCTTTTGCTATTGGGCTTTCTTGGATTTCGAAATTCACAAAGTTAGATCGGGAAATTTTAATGTTTCTAGGATTGGCTAGTATATTATACATTATTCAAGATTTTGATGTTGGCCCTTCTTCAGATTTGAAAGCTTATGCGGAACATATGATAATTTTCCCAGAGGTGGTATGGAGATATCTATGGCTAAGTATTGCATTAGTATTGTGTGTGATTAATTTACGAATGATTTTTAGAAATACTCCACTAACCTTAAATTAAACTATTATTAATTAAGTTGTTTTAATCCAGTAGCTAAAGAAACTATTTCCTTAAAACAACATCAACTCGTCTACTTTGACTACTTGTATCGTTATTTGGTGAGCTGGAGATGGAACCAAGCCCTTCTGTTTTTATTACGGTTTCAATAGTAACTCCATATTTTGAAAGGAAAGAAGCAATTGCTTTTGCTCTTTTTTCAGATAACTTTTTATTGTAACCTGCAGAGCCAATATTATCTGCATATCCAACTACCTCTATTTTCCAATCCTTTTCTCTGTTTAAAAGTTTAGATAATTCTTTTAATTCTATTTCGGTTTTTTGGTTTAAAGTGAAGGAGTCAAATTCAAAGAAAAATTGAACTCGTTTTTCTCTAGCAGGTAAGCCTTTTCTTACTGCAACTGTTTTTAAGTTATTTTTTGGTACTAATGGTAAGTTGATACGATTGTTGGAAGTATTGTCTTGAGCATCCAAAAATTGAGCATCGATAAAATAGTCATAACCTTTCTGATTTATCTGGAATGAATATCCTTTATTACCAGGGACACACAGAAAAAACCAGCCAGTTTCGTCCGATTGAATAGTGAATTTCTCTGAAGAATTACTTATACTAATTGTTGTTTCAATTGGTTCATTAGTTTCTCCATTTGTAACAAAACCCTCTAAATGCACCATTGGATTTGGTCTAAGTTCTTCTGGTAATTCAAATGTGTAAATATCTAATCCTCCAGTTCCGTTAATTCTCTCAGAGGCGAAATAGGCAGTTTTGCCATTTCCTTGAACATACATTCCTATCTCTTTTCCCGTAGAATTTATTGGGAAACCTAAGTTCTCGGGTGCCGACCAAGTACCATTTTTAAATTTTGAAACAAATAAATCACCATCACCTTGCCCTGGATGCCCTGTAGAAGTAAAATACAAAGTAAGTCCATCGTTGGCAATGAATGGAGCTTCCTCATCTCCTTTTGTATTTATTATTTTACCTAGATTAGTGGGGATTCCCCAATCACCATTAGGTAAAATGGTACTCAAATAAATATCACCACCACCAAGGCCATTTTCTCGAGTACTAGAAAAAAACATTTTTGTTCCATCACAGCTTATTGATGGTTGAGAATCCCATTCATGTGAATTCAATTTTCCTTCTAACCTAGAGACTTCAATTATTTCTTCGTCTTTCAAAATTGCTTTGTAAATATCGCAACCACCTTCAGTATCTTCACGCATACAACCTGAAAAGTAAAAAGCCTTTCCATGCATTTCAAATCTAGCCATTCCTTCATTTTCATCTGTATTTAACGAGTTTCCATAAGCTTTTCCTTTTTTCCAATCATCTCCATCACGGTAACTCAAATAAATATCTTCATTAACATCTTTTAATCTTCGAGTAAATACTAGTTTTTTTCCATCGCTTGTTACTGTTGGAAGGTACTCGTCGAATTTGGTATTAATTTTTTTTCCTAGATTATATGGTTCATCGATAATTAAACTTTTATCTAAGTTAAACACATAATCACAATTCATTTTTCTTTCATCCAACATCAAATCATAAGTTATCTCTAAACCAGATTCTTTCTTGACATTGGTATAATTATTATCTTTCATTTTTTCATATCGATTGAAAAAATACATAGCTAATTCAGGTTCACCTAATTTAAAATAGGCTTCACCGCATTCAAAAAGTGCAGCACGAGAGAGTTTATCATCTATTTCAAAGCTTTGTTCGTATGCTTTAATTGCTTTTTTGAATTGACTTGTTTCAAGATAGGTTTTTCCTAATAACCGATGTGCAACTGCGAAATTATTTTTGATTTTTACAGTATGTTCAAGTTGTTTGATGGCAGCTTGAACATCACCTTCGTTCATTTGCCATTCGGCAATTCGGAGAGATTCTTTGGCATTATTTGTATCCCTAAAATCGTTAGGGTTTTGCCCAAATGACCAAATATGGGAAAGTGAAAAAATAACAAAGTAGATAAAAAATATATTCATAGGGATTTTTTTCAGTTTTGGTGAAATTCACATTTTGGACAAATGAGATTTTAAATATTTACCAAACTTTTTTTAGAGTTAACTCTACAATTAAAAAAAAATAAGAAATATTTCAGTTCAATGAGATGCAAAGATGTAGATAAATTTAAAATCTAATCTTTTAGTGAAATTTAGGGGTAATAGAATAAAAGGAACCGTTACTCTACTTTAAGATTAAACTTCGAACCTTCAACTATTAATTTTGCAATAACTGTGCTGTTTTTCATTATTACTGAATTGCTGATGAACAATAACTTAGAACTAAAATTTAACGGGAATACTTAATTTTCGATGTTTTCGTCCAGTTTTTGATTGGTGAATTCTTGGTCGGCTAATGATTTTGGATTCTCTTGATATCGGATTATCATTTTATAATTGCCTTTTAATTGAGAAATTATAGGAGACAACATTAGTTCCATTAATTCATCAGCTTGATCTTTAGCTTTATCATATATTCTATCTTCAATTGCATCTCTGCGGAACTCTTGACGTAATAGGTTGAAATTTTTATTAAAATCTTCATTACTTAATTCTCGCATCCAACCTACATCAAGTTTATCGATTTTTGGATAAACCTCATGTGATAAAACCTGAGGAGCGGGTAGATTTATGTTTAATCTTTTTCTACCTTCATCTAGTTTTATCTCGAAAAAATTATCCAGTTTAAAACCAACTTTTAAAACACTAATTGCAGAGACTTCAATGTCTGTTGATGAAACTGCATAACCCCAAATTTTAGTTTGTAATTGATTGTTAAGTCCTTTTCTATCTCTGACTTCCATCGTAGCTAATTCTGCGATTGTCTTTTCTATTTTTTTCTCAAGCATTCCTTTTGAGGAGCTAAAATCCTTGATAGCAGCTTTTTGTTCTAGTCTACGAATCATTGGTTTGAGACTTTCAGACAGAGCAATCATGCATGGAGTTTCTACATTATTGCCCACTCCTATAATTTTGCCACCTTTTGAAATTACTAGGTTCATAATTATCTGATTAACTAAATAACAACTATAGTTGGAGGCAACTTCATTAAGGGCTTCAGTTGCCAAGTTATAATTATTTCCATACCATGACTCGTACATGTTTGCAGAAGTATCTTTAATTTTTAAAAAATCATTATAATACATCTGTCTCAAAAAGGGATGCTGTTTTTGGTAAGTAGGTTCAATTTCCATTTTAATGGAGTCAGACAAATCCATCCGATTGGCTACATGATTTAACATACTTAAATTGAAATTATAAATTAAATCATTGAACTCTCTTTGGTACCTTTCTGGATTGGTTAAAATGGCTAATGTAGTTTCATCATCTACTTGGAAATCAAATTCAGCTGGGATATATTTAATTTGCATTTCTTTGGGAATGCTGGTGTAGTTATCACCGTTTGATAAAGAAGATTTTTTGAAATAATTATAAAAAAGCAAAAGGCAGATTCCAAAAAATAATGTGTAGAGTAATAATTTGTCTAGAGATGTTCCTTTGCTGTAAGTATTTTCTGACATAATAAGAGGTTGAAAAAATATAAGAACTTGAATCAGTAAAAAGACGATTTAATTTAAATTAGCAATTTAAAAGACTTAAATAATTCTCAAATATTTTTTTACAAAAAATATTCTCATTTTTTGTAAAAATAAGAAAAAACCAACTAACGGCACATTTCTATACCAGCACTTTTAGGTTCTGAATCATTTTAAAGAAATTCTTGTTAAACCTTTTTTATCTATTTCTAGAGAAGACTAACTACTAGTTTTTAGTGTCCAATTTTAGTTGCAAATTCAATATAATCAGTTGACTTGATTTCTCCAAAATCTGCTTGTCGGCCTAATGTTGTTATTTGTCCTCGATGATATGTAGAATGATTCATAACATGATGGATAATTTGTTTTGTAGGGAGTGAATAATTATCTCCTTTGGTATCTTGAAATTCACATCTTGAATTGAAGAATAATTCATCTTTATTTTCAATAAATTTAAGAAATGCTTCTGATATCTTCATCCCTATTTGGAAAGTCTCTTTTATATTGCCCTTAAATTCAGGAAGAATAATATCTGACTTTCCTTTTAATCTAGTCAGCCATATTTTTTCAGCTATCCATATATGTTTCATAGTTAATTCAATGGAGGGAAAACTATTTATAACTGACCTTATAATAATATCCTCATCATATTGATTAAGTAAATCAACAGTTGCTTGATTAGCCCAAAGATTATATTTTAGGATATTAGTCCAATGATTTTTCATGTATATATTATTTTAATAAGTGTTGAGTATTATTTAAAGATTAGTTAAATCTAGTATTGATCTTAAAGTCTTGTTTTGCATATTACGGGAAAGTCTAAAATTATTATAATTTTGGGAGGACGAATTAAATCAAATTTAACAAACAACTTACATAAATGCTTCATCAGAAATCCACAATAAATTGTAAAGGTAAATTGATTGATCTTTCAGAGCCAATCATTATGGGTATTTTAAACGTTACTCCAGATTCTTTTTTTGATGGTGGTAAATATGACAATGTAAAAGCAATGTTAAATCAAGCGGAGAAAATGATTATAAATGGGGCAACTATTATTGATGTTGGAGGAATGTCCTCTCGGCCTGGTGCTCAAATTATTTCTGTAAAAGAAGAATTGAGTAGAGTAGTTCCAATTATTGAGCAAATTAAAGTGCATTTTCCAAATGTCATTATTTCAATCGATACGGTTCAAGCAAAAGTTGCAAGGCAAAGTGTTATTGCTGGGGCTTCAATAATTAATGATATTTCCGCCGGAAGAATTGATGATCAGATGTTTAATACAGTTGCTGAGTTAAACGTTCCTTATATATTGATGCATATGCAAGGAGAACCAAAAAATATGCAACAACATCCAAAATATAAAGATGTAACGAATAATGTTTTAGAATTTTTTATTGAAAAAATAGGGAAACTTAGAGAACTAGGTGTTAAAGATATCATCCTTGATCCAGGTTTTGGTTTTGGTAAGACTACTCAACATAATTATCAATTATTACAAAAAATTGCCATATTTAAAATTTTAGATTTATCTTTACTTGTAGGTGTTTCTCGAAAAAGTATGATTTACAAGATTCTGAATTCAACTCCCGATGAGGCATTAAATGGAACTACAGTTTTAAATACATTAGCGCTTGAGAGAGGTGCGAAAATATTGAGAGTTCATGATGTGAAGGAAGCCCAAGAAACGATTACTCTTTGGAAACAACTTAATCAATAACAGAAGACAATATGGTTTCTCAGTCTGAAAATAATATTAAAAAATCTGCGTTGCGATTTTTAAAAATGTACTATAAATATCGTCCCCGTTCTGGGAAAACCGATGTCAAAGTGGATCAATCTACGAAAGAAGGTATTATTGCTGATGGACTGTTGACGTTTCCTCAAAAAAATAAAAAACCATTTATTGCTTCAGTTGAGGCTACTTCATTCGAAACAAGGAATGAGGTCAAATATAGAATGCAACATCAATTATTGAATTGGGATGCCTTCATGTGGAGTAGTTTTTTAGTTGCTATTGTCATTTTGTTTGGGCATTATTTTCACCTTTTTGCGTTTCAAAGAGAGCACCTTGAATTAACTTCTGGTTTAAGTATATTATTTCTTGGTTCATTTCTTGGCTACCGTTATTTTTTTTCAAAAAGAGCTAAGTATAAATATATTTATGCTTTAGAACAATTTAGACAATACCATGCAGATGAACAATGGGTAGCGATTGGAGACAATGTTTTTTATGGTGCTAATGATCCTTTATTTGAAGAACTCAAGACTCAATGTGTCAGAAATGGATTTGGACTTTTATCAATTGATAAAGCCTTAAAAACTCATTTGGTTATTTCAGCATCAAGGGAGGACTTATTTGGAAATGGCCGCCAAGTATTGAGTTTTATGAGTGAAAATAGTCTTGTTAAAAATCCTATCGTAAATAAAGCTATTGAGTTTTGGAGACTGATAAAAAATAGAATTGGTTGGACAACCACTAGTCAGTCAGTCTTAAGATACAGGCGAAGTCTTTACAAACCAATTTTTGCTTCTATAATCATGTTAGGTCTAATTGGTTTTGTTGCTTATGAAGACTTAAGGGAAAAAGATTTTGATTACGTAAAAAATGAATCAATTTATAATCAACAACTTACTGAGGCAACAAAGCATCGAAAAAATGATGAGTTTGATCAAATGATAGATAATTCTGTGGTAGAACCTTTTCAAAAGAAAAGACCAGATTCTTATATTCCAATAGTTGAAGAAGATAAACGCGATGATTTTTTAATGAAGCGTGCTCCATTAAAAAAGACAGATTTGTTAATGGAAAAAGGTGAAAATGAGTTTTTTGTTGAGTCAGAAATAGAAAATATTACTGGTTATGATTGCTCTCGATTTTTAAATTTTTTTGGCAAAAAGCATTTAGTACAGGATGGAATCTTTACTGGGGTTGAAGCATCTGAACGTCGAATGAAATTACTTCGACGCAATGGATTTAAAGCTAATGTCTTATGGCTTGGATGTTTTTACTCAGATAGCGAGGATTATATCATTTATATAGAATGGCTTTATGGAGACAAAGAAGAGGCCATAAGAGAAGGTATTCTTTATCGAAAGAAGTTAAAGGATAAAGGTATGGTAGAATCTGATTTGAAAATAAGATCGATTGAGAAATAAAAAGAAGGTCAAAACATCGTTTTGGCCTTCTTTAGTTTTTTTAGTACTAAGTCAAATTTGCACACCAGAATAATCTTCTTCAATTTGATTTAAAATTCCAAAAACATCGTCTGGATTAAAATTGGTCACTAGTTTCATTCTATATGGTTTTATATTTCTGAAACCTCTAAAATAATTAGTGTAGTGTCTTCGCATTTCAAGGATTCCTAGCTTTTCACCTTTCCATTCAATCGAATGTTTCAAGTGTTGCTTAGCAGCTGCAACCCTTTCTTTAATTGTAGGTGGAGGAAGCAATTCACCAGTCTCAAAATAATGTTTTACTTCTCTAAAAATCCATGGATTGCCAATACTTGCACGCCCAATCATGATGCCGTCAACACCATATTTTTCACGATACAATTTAGCCTTTTCTGGACTATTAATATCTCCATTTCCAAAAATAGGAATATGTACACGCGGATTTTCTTTTATTTTACCAATTAAAGTCCAGTCAGCCTCCCCTTTATACATTTGTTTACGAGTTCGTCCATGAATAGACAATGCCTTGATTCCAACGTCTTGCAATCTTTCAGCAACATCTTCAATATATTTTGTGTTGTCATCCCAACCAAGACGAGTTTTGACAGTAACGGGAAGGTTGGTAGATTTAACAATGATGTCTGTTAATTTTACCATTCTGTCGATATCTTGTAAAATACCTGCACCTGCCATTTTACAAGTAACTTTCTTAACGGGGCAACCAAAGTTGATATCTAAAACTTCAGGCTTGGCTTCTTCAACAATTTCAGCAGCACGTCTCATTGAATCTTCCTCTGCTCCGAAAATTTGTATTCCAACTGGTCTTTCGTAATCATAAATATCTAACTTCTGAACACTTTTTGTTGCATCTCGGATCAATCCTTCGACAGAAATAAATTCTGTATACATCATATCACATCCTTGTTCTTTGCAAAGTGCTCGAAATGGAGGATCACTCACATCTTCCATTGGTGCTAACAAAAGAGGAAATTCGCCTAAATTTATATCTCCGATTTTTACCATATCTTTTCTCCAAGTTTTACACAAAAATAAGTTTTTTAATGGTAGGAATTTCAAAGATTCTTAATAAAATTCATAATGTTAAAAAACAAAGAATTTTATTAAATAATTCAACCTTTCTATTTACATTGTGCGTGCTTAAAAATAGCCACTTGATTTAAATGTCAATTTAAAAAGAACAACCTTATGCTTGATAGTTTTTTAGGGAATAGTCCTCGTTGGTTTAAATATACAATGATTGGGTTTTTAGTGTTTAATGTAGCTTCTTTATTTATTTTGGGAACTAAAATCACAGCATGGATATTTATTGCCGAATTTATTTTTACTCTCGCAATGGCTTTAAAATGTTATCCACTTCAATCTGGTGGTATTCTTGCAATTCAAGCGCTCTTGTTAGGTTTAACCCATCCAATGTATAAATTAGACCATGGAAATGTTGTTTACGATGAATTAGGAAAGGCTGTAAAAGGTGGAGTTATCTTAGAAGTCGAACATAACCTTGAAGTAATTTTATTATTAGTTTTCATGGTTGCAGGGATTTATTTTATGAAGCCTTTGTTAATGTATATATTTAGTAAAATCTTTATAAAAATTAGATCTAAACTGGTTTTATCACTTTTATTTGTATTTCTGTCAGCTGTATTATCGGCGTTTTTAGATGCACTGACTGTAACCGCAGTATTGATAAGTGTTACAGTGGGTTTTTATGGAGTTTATCACAAGATACATTCTAGCTCCTCGGATTATGATCATAGTGGGGTTTTGGATAGGAAGGAATTATCGGGTGAGACTTTAGAACAATTTCGATCCTTTTTAAGGAGCCTTGTGATGCATGGAGTTGTAGGTACGGCCTTGGGTGGAGTTTGTACATTAGTAGGGGAGCCTCAAAATCTATTAATAGGAGAAAGACTGGGTTGGGATTTTATTGAATTCTTTAAGCAGATGGCGCCAATTACAATGCCTGTTTTAGCTTGTGGATTATTAACAACCATTTTCTTGGAGAAAACTAAATTATTTGGGTATGGTACCCAAATGCCAAGCGTGGCAAGGGGAATAATTGAAAATTATACAGAAGAATCAGATGCCAAAAGAACAAAAAAAGAAAAATATGCATTGATGGTTCAGGCTATATCTGCTATTTTATTAATTGTTGGTCTAGCACTGCATTTAGCTCCTGTTGGATTGATTGGATTGGGATTAATCATTGTTCAAACTGCTTTTACTGGAATAATTGACGAGCATGCAATTGGGAAAGCATTTGAAGAAGCTTTACCATTTACTGGCCTTTTAGTTGTATTCTTTGTGATAGTTGCTATGATTCATGATCAACATTTATTTAGCCCTATTATTGAGTGGGCTCTTACTCTAGAGTTATCACAACAACCAACTATGTTTTACTTAGCAAATGGAATACTTTCAATGATAAGCGATAATGTTTTTGTAGCTACAGTTTACATAGGGGAAGTGAAAAATGTATTTGATGCGGGTGATATTAGTCGAGAGCAATTTGAAAAATTAGCAATTGCTATTAATACAGGAACAAATTTACCAAGTGTAGCAACACCAAATGGACAAGCGGCCTTTTTGTTTTTATTGACCTCTGCTCTCGCACCACTAATCAATTTGTCTTACGGGAAAATGGTAAAGATGGCATTTCCATACACTATTGTTTTGGGAGGAGTCGGACTTTTAGGGGTAATGTATTATTTGGGATAGAAGTTAATGTGAGTAATATAATCAGGAAGTAGTAATTTTCGAATTACTTTTAATATTGAGTGAAAATGATTTTAATTTTTTTTAAGCTTGAAAGTATCTTTTTTTTCTAAGTGAGTTATGAAATTAAAACAATGAAATTAAAAATCCTTCTTATTTTTTCTATTCCTTTTCTAATTTTTACTTGTAAAAAAATTGACGAAACATTACTTCATGGTGAATGGAAAGTTGACTCAATGATTGAAAAAGGTAAAGCGACTGATAAAGGTGCAGAACAAGCTACCTTCAATTTTCTTTCAAATGGTACTTATACTTACGAGATTTCATACTATAAAGAGGCAGGTAATTATACAACTAAAGATGGTAAATTGTACTCTACCGACACCTTAAATTCAGATCGGATAGAAAAGGTTGTAAGAGTTGTCCAAATTACTGCTGATAGCATGGTGTTAGAAATGAATAATGCAGGTATTCCACAAATATGGAATTGTTTTAAATCTTCCAAATAAAAAATAAAAAATTAAAAATTTTGTATTTTATCTAGTAATCAGTTTATACATTTATAAAGTACTGTAAATGTGCTATTTATGTATAAAAGTAGGTTTTATGTTTCATATATTTATTTTTTATTAATTTAAAAAAAGCAGTCAAGTTTAAATTTTTGGCAAAAGAATTGCAAATAAAACTATGTAATTCTATCCCAATTAATTTAAAATCTGTGAGAATGATAAGTTATAAAAAAGTCACTCGTGTTCTTCAAAATCCACCAACAAAGGACTTGGTAGATTTATACAACGAAATAGATTTAGGGATTAGTAGACATAATTTGTGTGTAAATGAAGACGAGCCTTTAAAATATTTAAATGAGGCAGATATTTTTGGAAAAGTTAAAGGTAAATTTTGTGTAAGTGCGACGAGTATTCAAAGTAAATATGTGGCTTTTGTTTTAGGAAAACATGTTGATGCTACTTTTCCGAGCGATATTATTCAAATGTTTTTCAATATTGGAAATGATTATAAGATGCAATTTGGAAAAATAAAAGGAAAAAAAATTGATGGATGTATATGTTTGGTGCATCAAGAAGCTAAAAACTTTGATTTACAGAAAATTTATGATTCTATTTATGATTTATAAAAATAAATCTTAAACCAACTATAAGCTAAATATTATTAGCAATAAAATTTGCGTTGAGGCGCCGAAATTTATATTTCGGCGCTTTTTGTTTTTTACAAAGATTGCGTCTAGTTTGTTGGTAAATGAATTTTGTGATGATAATTACAATTGAGTTCAATAAATTTAGTGATATTTGCTCCGCACTTAATAACTTACAAAAATGGATAAACAAGAAAAGAACCGAGGAGTTTTGTCTAGTATATTTTTAATGAAATGTCCTAGGTGCCGTGAAGGAGATTTATTCTATACGCATACTTTTTCTTATTCAAGGCCAACTGAGATGCCTGATAAATGTGAAATTTGTAAACAAAGTTTTTCACCTGAACCTGGGTTTTGGTTTGGGGCAATGTTCGTTTCATACATTTGGATGGCTTGGTTTTGCTTGTTCTTTGTAGGTGGTGGTATTTTGATAGCTGGAATGAGTGTCAATGGAGCTTTTGCCTTACTAATCGTGATATGTGCGATTTTTTACTTTTGGATTTTTAGAATATCGAGATCAATGTGGATACATGTTTACGTAAAATATGATCCTTTTGCAAAGTCAAAAAAATAAGTTAAAAATATACACACAATAAAAAACGGGTTGCATTCAATTGGATGCAACCCGTTTTCTATTGTTCAAATAATTTAATCAATCACACTGAATGTAGTTCTTCGATTAGCTTGATGGTCTATCTCAGAGCACCTTGAACATAAGCAATCAACTTCTGGAGAACTTTTTCCAAAACCTTTTGCTTGTAACCTTTCTGATTTTACTCCCTTTGAGATAATATAATCAACAGCGGACTGCGCTCTTCTTTGGGACAGAGTTTGGTTATAATTGGCTTTTCCTCGGCAATCAGTATGTGATGCCATTTGAATTCGGATTTTTGGATTCTCCAAAAGTGTTTTCGCTAGCTCATTTAATGTTGGCTGCGCATCACGCCGAATATTCCATTGATCATAATCGTAATATATATTTTTCAAAATGATTTCTCTGTTTTTGAAAATTTTATCTAGTACGATTTCTATTTCAAACTTTTGAATAGGATTATTTTCATTTTGAGCGATTCCTACAGTACTAAATCTGGCAGAATTATTAAAATATCCTTCGTGACTCCCCAAAAAGTTATAATCTGTATTTTTATCTAATTCCAATGTGAATTTTCCATCTCTATCAATTTTTACTGAACGTTTTTTTCCATTAATATCAATTTCCACTGTTGAATCTAATAATGGTTTTCTTCCCAAAACTTTACTGTTCGGGTTATCTGCAGATTGATATATTTTTTCCAAAACATAACCATCTAAAACTAATTTATAAATAATTGAATCTGGGTTTTCAACTACTGGTTTTGGAGGAAGAGGAGGAGGAATTCTTTTTACAAATCTATAGATGTCATCACTTCCCTTTCCGTCTATTCGAGAAGAAGTAAAATATCCTTCATGTAAAATATTTCCAGAGGGCTTAAGTTTTTGGTTGACTACATAGCCAAAGTCATCCCAGCCTGAATTTATAGGAGCTTTCAAGTTAATAATGGGAGACCACGCGTCTTCTTTTGTTTTTACTGATCGAAAAATATCTAATCCGCCCATTCCAGTATGGCCTGTTGATGCAAAATACAAGGTGTCACCATGCATAAATGGAAATTTTTCATCCTTCTCAGAATTAATAGTCCTACTCAATGGACGAGGTGTGTCCCATCCGTCTGGTGTTCGTTCAGAAACAAAAATATCATAACCGCCCCACCCATCAGGATGATCTGTTGAGAAATAGAGACTTGATCCATCTTTTGAAAGAGATGGGTGACCATAATTTACATTTGGTTCTAGAAATTCCAAAGCTACAGCCTCTGTCCAATTATCTCCCTCTTTGTTACTGCGCATCAATTTGCAAAAATAATCTACATCTTCAGAATCATAACATCTTGAGAAATAAATTTCAGAGAAATCATTATTGAAGGCAATCGTTCCCTCATTATTTGGAGTATTGATGATTTTTGAAAATGTTTTCACCTTATTGGAAGAAATATTTGCTATAAATAAATCTGAAAATTTTCCTCCAGTCCAATTGTAAATGTCATCGCCTTTTGAGTCACTTCGATCAGAGGTGAAAACAATTTGATTATCTATATAGGGAGTCGGAGCGTACTCAGAAGAGGCACTATTAAAGGAAACTAGTTCAATCTCATAACCTGTCATGTCACCTTGTTCTTGCCAATCTAATGCAATTTTACATGCTGTAATTTCTTTGCGGTATTCATATGGACTTCCTATTTCTAGACCTAATTCTTTAAAGGCTTCTATTGCATCTCCGTATTGCTCATTTTTTTTCAAAGCATAGGAATATTCTCTAAGTGCATCTGACCCATATTGGTTATCGTAGGCAGTTTTATACCAGGAAATGGCGGAGGAGTTTTTGTTCGTTCTTTTGTAGGATTCTGCCAGCAGGAAAGCAATTTTTCCTTTTTCGACACGACTATCTGCCTTTTTATATTCTTTGTTTAGCATATCAACTGCAACGGAATATTGCTTTCTTTCAAAAGCCATTTTTCCATCAGTAATCTTTTGGGTAAACTTACAACCCAAAATCATAGATAAAGTAACTGCTAAAATTGTCCAAGTTTTGATATTCATAAAATCATATTTAGAGTGTAATACTACAAAATAAAACGCTTTTTATTTATTGTTTGTTGCAGACAGATAGGTTCGTCAAATCAATTGTGACATTTATTAATTAGAGGAAATTTATTAATTAATTGTTCGGAAGAATTACTGGTGGGTACAAATAAATAAAGCTCGGCTTTTTGAGCCGAGCTTAGGAAACGAATCTTACAATTTTTTAACCAAAACTTACAAATCCATATAGTACAACTTGTGTGCCAGAAATTAAGTTTTGAATTATTATGAGTAAGTTTTATTCATAATGATCATAAAACTAATAATTGATTAACAATTGCTATAATCTGAATCATTTCTCTCAAAAATGCTTTTAACAATCAATATATTCCTCAACAATAAAAAATATAAACCATATAAAAACAATTAGGCTCAGCAATCTTAAAGCTTAACTTCCTAATATTTTATCAAAAAGTTGAATCTGGATCAAGATGGAGATGACTAAGAAAAGATAAGTTGACATCCAACTCATTTGAGAGTATATAATGTTATTGCAAACAGTCCTTTACAACTTTATGACGTTTTAGGTAATTAAATTGAAAAAGTACTAGGAAGGATTTAATTTTTCAACAAAATGTAGTTTGAATTTCAGTTAAAGTTCATAGCAATTATTTTAATAAAAACGAAAACAATGTTTAAATTGAGCCCTATTAATGACAGATTCAAGCATGAATACGAAATTAATAATGTCAAAATTAAAATTTAATAATTGACTCTTTTTTAAAAGTTTTCCAGATTATTCAACTTAGGAAAAGAATTACTTTTTTAAAACCTAAAGTCAACAGAACTTTTTAATATAAATGATAGATACTATCAAAAAGCAAAGTCTCAAATCTCTTCTTAATATTTTTGATATTACATTAGATTCTATAGTGAATCAGGTTTGGAGTGAAAATCCTGATCATTTAGAGTCATTGTCAAGTGGTATGGCCAAAATCACGCATCATATTTTAGAGCTAGGAGAATATGTGAAGAATGAATTAGATGAGAGTTCTATTGAATCAAATGAGTTATTACCAAGTTATATTATTCAATATTCGTGGATGGAAGAAGCTAAATCATTTTTGATTTTGTGGCGAGACGTTATTTTTCAATATCAAAAAGCTTTAGTATTAAAATCAAATCAAAAAATTTCTGAGGAGAGTTTAATGCAACTTCGTTTAACTTCAAAAGATGTTATTCAGGAAGGTGTAAATTATCTTAAAAACTATCTAGAAAAAGAAACTACTAATCTAGAAAAGAATAAAAGAGAATTAAAGTCCAAGATTTTTGAATGGAAAAAAAATAAGAGCCCATATGGAATCTATAGGGTGCAAATCGAAACCATAAATCAACAATGTGAAAAGTTAATAGAGCAGTATCAATCTCTTTTAAAATCATCTAAAGTTTTTCAAAACATTGGGCAGTTAATTCAACAAAATATCACAACGAGCAAAGTTGAAATTGACCAGTTAAAAATATTGGCAAATGATGCTAAAAAATTAGTGGAAGATCATGTTACTGATAAACCTGGAAAATTATCTACTCTCCTTATAAATATGGAATCTAAATTGGAAACTAGCCAACATTTGGAATTATTAAATATTTCGATTAATAAAGAAATTGAATCTTTGGAAGATAATATTCAGGTTCCAATTGAAGTTGATGGCGGGTTATTACTTTTTCGAGAGATTAATTTGAAAAATATATCGAGGCTATGGTTGGAATCAGAGACCACTCCCTTGGTATACGAATTTTGGAAAGTTAATGACCAAATTCTTAATAGTTTTAAGATGGCTTTGATGAATATTCGAAATCGAGCTATGCTATTTTCAAGTGAATTAAAAAAGGAAGATGGAACTAAAGGAGGAATAGATCCAAGGTTTGAGCAAGATAAATTTTGGTATCCGATTGTTTCTTTTTTGCAAAAAACAAATTTATGGGAGAATGAGTTAAATTCTCTTTCTGGAATTATTCAGGATAGGTTTTCTAAAGAGTTTCAAATAAGCGAGATTTATAATACAGAAAAGGTCTTTCTTCCTATACCATTGCAAACTACAATTAATCAATACCGATTAACTCAAAATCCATGGGTTTTAAATACTCAAAATTGGTTGAAAAAGCAAATTAGACGTTTCCAAAAGTTTAAAAATACTGTAGAAAAAGAAGATGCTTTAAGTATCTCTGAAAAGATTGTTCGCTTTGTTCAAAATAAAAACAGACCTATTGGTAATCATCAATATTCCAATATATTTTTGACTAAAGGATATATGGGGAAATCATTTTGGGTAGGTCGAAAGATTGAATTGGAGCGATTTAATAACATTGTAGACCAATGGAAAATAGGTTTTCGAGGGGCAGTAATTTTAAGTGGGCAACGATTTTCTGGTAAGTCATTATTTGGTGAATATATTTCAACTCTTCATTTTCCCCAAAAATCAATTCGACTATTGCCAAATGTTACTTTAAAAGTTGGAGGACGAATTTTAGAGACCACCTATGACCTTGGCGCAGCAATAGATTTTATCCAAAAGTACTCTGTTAATGATCAATCTTTAATTTGGATTGATGATTTGGAAAACTGGAGTGATCCCAATATTCCACTTGGACAAAATGTAAGAGCACTTATAAAATCGATTGATAATCATGGTGGAAGAATGTTTTTTATGGTTTCTATGGCGAACTGGATGGTGGCGCATTTGGATAAGACTCATGAAATACAAAAAGTTTTTCAAGCAGATATCAACTTGGATAAAATGAGTTCGGCAGAAATCAAAGAAGCGATCTTAATTAGGCATGGAGCTACCCATAAGATTTTAGTTAACAAAAATAATGAGGAACCCTCTCCTCAAGAGTTTCAAAAAATGACAGATGGCATATTCCGGTATACTTTAGGGAATATTGGAGAGTCTCTCTCTAGGTGGTCTTTTTCAATTTATAAAAAGAGCGAGGAAAAGGTAGAATTTCGAGCATCGATTAATTATGCGTTTCCTGATTTTTTAAATCCTGATGTAGCGATAATCCTGACTACTCTAATGATGGAAAAAAGGACAAATGAATATCGGTTGAGGAAACTATTTGGTTCCCCATTCCAAGAGAAATTTAATTTCATTATTCAACGATTAATAAGTATCGGGATTTTGACTCGCCATATTGATGGTTGGTTAGAGGTGAACGAGGTAGTGGTTAATGAAGTTGGAAAAATATTGGAAGAAAAAAATTATTTGAAGTTCTATTAAAAGCAAGGATGAAATAATAGATTTGAAATCGAAGATTTATATAATATTAAAATTATAAGAGTTTGATTCTTATGAAAAAAATAATTGGAACGATATTTTTACTTTTTTGTGTTTTTATTTTAGGATTTTCTCAATTTGGCGAAAGTCCTCATTCTCCTTTAGATTCTGCAATTGTTGATTCTACTGTTTTAGAGCATTCAACTAAGAAAGAATTAAAAGGAATTTTAACAGAAGTTCTTTCACAAGGTGATAGTGGAAAGTTAAACGTTACTATCATTAATGTACCGCCCCAAAATCCAATTTTTAGAGAAGAATTAAAGGAAGAAGCTTTAGATCAAGAATATTTTAATTGGTGGCAATTTCTCCTTAGTTCTTTGTTATTATTGGGGCTTTATTTTTTACTTGAATTTTTAAACAGGGTTTTAACCAAATATAATTTTCTAGGGAAATACCAAACTAATGTGAAAGGCTTAGTTATGCATTCTCTTTTAATATTTGAGGCAGTTGCTTTGTTAATCTTAGGCAGCGGTTTTGTTCTGATTAATCCGTTTTATCATGGAATATTAGTTGTTATAGTTTTAGCAGTTGGATTCAATCACCTAAAGAATTATTTTAGTGGCAGAATCGTTCAATTTGATAAATCAGTAATTGAAGGGAAAAGACTGAAAACGTATAATTCACATGGAGTTATATTCAAAAAGGGAAGGTTTGGCCTTAAATTGAGAACTCATAAGGGTGTCCAGTTTGTCAATTATTCTAGGTTGATTTCAGATGGATATACGTTATTGACTGGTATAGAAGTTGGCGGGTTTTATGAATTGGAAATTCAACCTAAAAGTTTTGAATTAAAAAAGGATTATTTAATTGTTTTAAGAGATTTGTTGACTACCACTCCATACTTAGACCTAAGTCATAAGCCACAATTGGAAAAAGTAGGTGATGGTGAATCTAGAGTAATTTTAGCTAGGGTAGAAGTGAAGGAAGAAAGTCATTTACAAGATTTGGTAACCTTGATTAAGGAACAAGATTTTTCATGTAAGGTGGTTTCATAACACAATATTTATAGAGCTGAATTTTTAAAATACAAAATATGGATCTTTCTAATTTGAGTACCGAAATGATTTTAATTGGAGTATCTGCAATTATTATTATTTCATTTTTCTTTGGTGAGTTGTCAAGGAAAACTAATGTTCCATCCGTTTTAATGCTAATTATTTTCGGTGTGATTTGCCAAAGTATTGTAAAGATTGAACAAGAAACACTAAGGCCAATATTAGGTTTGTTGGGGACAGTAGGACTGATTATGATAGTTCTAGAGGCGGCTTTAGAGTTAGAGTTAAAAAGAGAAAAATATATTCCAATCGCAAAAGCTATGGCCATTGCACTAATTGGACTTTTAGCATCGGCTTATATTGCTGCAGAAATTTTATTTTATTTTTATGAAGGAGACGGAATGACAATAGAGAAGGCTTGGATTTATGCCACGCCGCTGTCTATCTTGTCAAGCGCCATTATTATTCCAAGTGTTTCAGGTTTAAATTCTGTTAAAAAAGAATTTCATATTTATGAAAGTACCTTTTCAGATATATTGGGAATTATTGTTTTTTATTATTTAACAGGACAGCTGGGGAATGAAGATGACCATGGTGGAGGTATAGTAGGTTATGGCGGAAATGTATTGTTAACAATTGTAGTCTCATTTATTGCAAGTTATTTGATAATTCTTATTTTTCAGAGTATTAAAAGTCATACTAAATTATTTTTATTGATTGCAGTACTGCTTTTGTTGTATGGTGTCGGGAAAGAAATGCACCTTTCAGCTTTAATTGTTATTTTGATATTCGGATTGATAATCGCCAATATGAAATTGTTTTTCAAAGGAATATTAGGTCGTTGGCTACATTTGGAGAAGGCTAATCAGATATATGAAGGGTTGCACGTTATCACAATGGAAACTGCTTTTGTGGTTAGAACCTTTTTCTTTGTTATTTTTGGACTATCAATAAATTTATTGTCTTTAAATAGTCTAAATGTTGCTATTATTAGTGGATTGATAATCGGATCTATTTATATTATTCGTTACCTCACATTAAGGCCATCGATAGGTGAAGATATAAACCCTCAATTGTATATTGCACCTCGGGGTTTGATAACCATATTGTTGTTTTATAAGATTCCTGAAGCTGCAAAAGTAGAAGCATTTAACTCAGGAATTTTATTGTTCATAATAATTGGAACGAGTTTGATAATGACGGTTGCCATGATAATGGACAAGCGAAATACAGGGAAAGCAATTCGGAAAGCAGAAGAACAACCTGTAGGTTATGAAAAATGGAGAGCACCTTCTATTTCTGATGTTATTGATAATCAAAGTGATAACCATTAGTGAATTAATATTTTAATACAAAGCAAATGAATCTTAAAAATCTTGCAAAAATTGTTGATGACGCAGCATTAAACGCCAAACCGATTTCTCAATTAAGTTTGAATAACCAATTTTCTGAAAAAGAAGCTTATGAAATCCAGGCTAATTCTATAGCTAGAAGATACAACAGAGGGGAAAAATTAGTGGGTGTTAAACTTGGCTTTACAAGTAAAGCTAAGATGGAACAGATGGGAGTTCATGATATGATATGGGGAAGATTGACTGATGGAATGTTGATTGGACAAAATTCAAGTTTACTGTTAGAGAAAATGATTCATCCTAGGGCGGAACCTGAAATTTGTTTTTTGGTGAAAAAAGAAATAAGTAAGGAGATTCCTTTGAGTGAAATCAAAGAATATATTTACGGTGTGGCAGGAGCTATTGAAGTAATTGATTCTAGGTATGAAAATTTTAAATTTTCTTTGGAGGATGTAATAGCTGATAATTGTTCTTCAGCAGGTTTTGTAATTGGAAAATGGCATAATGTAGATACACCTTTGGAAGATTTAAAAATGGATTTAATTATTAATGATGAAGTTGTTCAATCTGGATCATCCAATGCAATTTTAGGTAATCCTTGGGAATCCGTTGTGGCTGCTTCAAGACTTTGTTCCAAGTACGATCAGATAATTCGTTCTGGAAGTTATATTATGGCTGGAGCTGCAACTTCTGCTGTTTATTTGGAGAAAAACCAGATTGTAAAAGTTGAGGTGGCAACATTAGGTTCTGTTCAGTTTTCTATCCAATAGGTTTATATTGAGTTAATAGATCATTGTTAGTATTTTGATTTGTTAAGGATACTTTATTAAAAATGATTTTGTGATAAATTAAAAAACACAATTTCTTGAAAGTTAAAAAACATATTCCAGGTTTTGATTTGCCAAATCTTCATAATAAGGCCTTTGAGTTTGCGATTGTTTCTAATCGTGAAATTTTAGATCATAATATTCCAACTAATCATGATCCATTTCGACCCCATCGAATACATTTTTATGCTATTCTTTTTATCCTTGAGGGAAACGGGAAACATTTCATAGATTTTAAAAGCTATGATTACCAAAAGGGTAGTGTTATTTTTATTGCCAAGGATCAAGTTCAAGCTTTTCAAAAAAATGATGATAGAGAAGCTTATTTTTTATTGTTTACCGAAAACTTTATTGAACGAGGTAGCTTAAGTTCAAATTTAATGCAGGAGTTAAGTTTGTATAACTATCATTTATACTCACCTGTGATCAACCTAGAAGGAGATGGAATGAATATTTTTAAAAGTTTAGTCAATCGAATTAAAAAGGAATATGATGCGCCTGATGATAATTTAACTGAGGAAATAATACAATCTTCCCTGAAAATATTTTTAGGTTTGTCGGAACGTAAAAGAAAAAAAAATCAATCTACGTTATCAGTTTCAAAGTATCAAATTGAATTTAATCAATTTCAAAATTTGCTCAATAAATACCTTTTTATTTCTCGTCAAGTTCAATTTTATGCTAACGAGATGAATATGTCCTCTAAGAAACTAAATCGGATAACACAAGAATTAATGGGTAAGCCTGTTAAAACCTATATCAATGATTCTTTGATTTTGGAAATAAAACGTTTGCTTATGAATACCTCCTTGAGTATCAAAGAAATCAGTTATAAAATTGGTTTTGAAGACCCTACTAATTTTGTAAAGTATTTTAAAAAGTATACTGAATTGACTCCTATTGATTTTCGAAAAAAGTATTAAGCGAAAGTTAATTTAGTCCTAATTTGAGCTAATTTCTTATTAAATGAATCTCCCATAATTACCATTTCTAAATTTAAACACTAAATTGAAATACTGATGATTAGATTCTGTAATGGTCTATTTTTAGTAATTGATTCGGCATTTTGTTTTGTTAATTAATTGATTTAATGTTTTTTATTCTGATTATTTTTTATTGAATGCACGAATGTCTGTGTTTTTATACACATTCCAAATACTCTTCTTTTTATTATGTTTCATGTTTTGTCCCGTTTTAACCATTATTCTACTTTGTTTAACCTTTTGTAATTTTTGTTTATTGTTCAATTTTGCATTCGAAATACAAAATATATTTACACAACAATTTAGATGGAAAAATTAAAGAAGGGAGGCATGAAAGTATTAAACAATTACATTCATATTTTTGCACTAATATTGGTAGCGAATTATTCTTTTGCAAATCCCAATCCAGTCAATTTAAATAGCATTTTTGATGTACTAAATTATCAAGAAATCCTTGAGGTAGATTTGAGTTTAGACATGGAGGACGTTTTCGGAAATAGAAGAAGTAAAGATAAACATAAAGCAGTTTTGTCATTTAGGGATAAAAGTGGTAACGATCAAACTTGGAATATTAAAGTAGGTTTACGAGGAAGATTTAGAAGAACCAGGTGTAATAATTTAGCCCCATTAAAATTACATTTTAGTAAAAATGATTTGTTGGATGCAGGATTAGCAAAATTTAATGATTTAAAGCTTGTTAACCAATGTATGGATGACTCAAAAAATTTGAAACAACTTTTGGTAAGAGAGTATTTAGCATACAGGTTATACAATCAAATAACTGATCAGAGTTTTAGAGTTCAATTTTTAAAAATCAATTATTTTGATACTCAAACGGGTAAATCAAGAATACAATATGGTTTTGTGATTGAGGATACTGCTCAATTGAGAGCACGGGTCAATGGAATGAAAGTTGAAAACCAATACAATGTAAGACAAGAGAAATTTGATCAGCATCAAATAAAGCTAATGTCTATCTTTCAATATATGATTGGAAACCCAGATTGGTCAATTGGGCGAGATCATAACGTAAAAATAATATTACAGGGAGATAAATTAATTGCTATCCCATATGATTTTGACTTTTCAGGTATCGTGGAAGCTCCTTATGCTATGATAAATGCAGAACTTGGTATTGCTAGTCCAAAGGATAGGGTATTTCTTGGTTTTGAAAATCATGTTGAGAATATGACTTACGAATTAGATATTTTTGAAGATAAAAGGTCATCATTAATCAAGACAATTAAAGAATGTAAGTCGTTAAAGGGGAGAAATCGAAGAGAAATGATTAAATTTATTAATTCGTTTTATGATGAGACTGAAAACTTTTATTTGCCTTTACAAAAAGATAAAGTTCCAACATTAGGGGAATAGATAAATAAATTCACAAAAACTGACTTACTAGTAACTCAAAAAACACATACTTATGATTGAAGTTTTACAAGATGAAATAATTGTCAAAAAAGGAAAAAAGAAGGGAAAGGTGAAAAGTGGAATTTCGAAACAGACGATTAATATTATTAGAACAACTCAAAGAAACAATATCGATTTAACTGCAATTGCTGATAACAAAGCTAATGTTTTGCTAAGTTTGAACGCAATAATAATTGCTGCTCTTATTCCAATAGTGATAGCTAATGTTGATATCGTTTTTGAAAAAATGATGATTATTCCATTAATGATTCTTGCAGTTACAAGTTTTGTTACAATATATTTGTCAGCAGCAGTTTTGAAACCATCTAATTTTGATAGAATGAGGTCAAGCGCTAATCCTGACTCAGATTCTAGCCCTTTCTTTTTTGGGAATTTTTACAAGATGGAAGCAGAGGAATATTTTAAATTTATAAAACCTTCTTTGTCTAACCCCAAAGATTTGAAGGCTCATTTGGCTCAAGATCTTTATTATATCGGAAAAAGGTTAGGAGAGAAAATGGCCTTTGTTCGGCAGGCATACAATATTTTTACAATAGGAATTCTAGTGACATTAATTAGTTTTGGAGCAGTAGTGTTTTTATTTTAAAAAAATAAAAATAGTAGTATTTTAAATTAAAAAGAGCTTTCAATCTGTTTAGGTTGAAAGCTCTTTTTTGATAAAGGATTCAATTATGGGAATTTAGGAAATTTATCAAAGTTAGGTTTTCGTTTTTCCAAAAATGCATTTCTTCCCTCTTCTGCTTCTTCAGTCATATAACCTAGGCGAGTGGCTTCACCAGCAAACAGTTGTTGCCCAACCAATCCATCATCAATCATGTTGAAGGCAAACTTCAACATTTTTATTGCCATTGGACTTTTCGCTAAAATTTCTTGTGCCCATTGATAGGCGGTATCTTCTAATTCCTCGTGAGGAATAGATGCATTGGCCATACCCATAGCAACTGCCTCATCAGCTGAGTAATTTCTTCCTAAGAAAAAAATCTCTCGAGCTCTTTTCTGCCCAACTTGTCGAGCCAAATAAGCAGATCCATAACCAGCATCATAACTTGCTACATCAGCATCCGTTTGTTTAAAGATAGCATGCTCCTTACTAGCTAAAGTTAAATCGCAAACTACATGTAAACTATGTCCCCCTCCAACGGCCCAACCTGGAACTACTGCAATAACAGCTTTATTCATAAATCTGATCTGCCTTTGAACTTCTAAAATATTGAGTCGATGAATTCCATCTTCTCCTCTGTATCCAGTTTTGTCACGAACTCTTTGATCGCCTCCAGAACAAAAAGAATAAACTCCATCTTTGGGGGAAGGTCCTTCTGCAGAGAGTAAGACTACTCCAATAGTTTGATCTTCACGAGCATCAATAAATGCTTCAAAAAGTTCAGAAACTGTTTTTGGTCGAAATGCATTTCGAACTTCTGGTCGATTAAATGCTATTCTGGCAACTCCATTTTTTTTTCTGTAAGTAATGTCCACATATTCTTTAGCGGTGATCCACCCATTATTTTCCATGACGTACTATTTTGATTTATTTTAGAATCGAGTTATTTAAAGTTTCAAATAAATTAATAATTTTAAAACAGAGAATACTTGTTTTAGTTTATCAAATTTAATGCAAGAATACGAAATATCTTCTTGATTTTAATTTCCCCCATCTGCTTCCTATAATTTAGGTTTGAAAACCAATAATTCATTTGCTTTTACTTTATTTCAAATCTTTTTCAGCATACTTTGACTAGAGAAGGAATACAAATATTTAATTTTTATAAATTATTTTCATCCCGAAAATATCATTTTTGTTGAAACTAAACATGCTTATATCTTTATTTTTAATTCAAGCTAAAAACCTTTTGAAGCTTTTAATGTTAAGGCAAAAAAATCATTTAAAATGCTCAGTCAAAGAAACTAAAGTAGTTGAAGAAATCAATGTAAAAAAAATGGTCGGTAAAAATTTAGAGAAATCCCCTAAGATGTTTTGGAAATGGATGAAGGCCTAAACTAGGTTCGAATTACAATACATTTTAAATTTGGACTTTAATCAGCTAATCAAACTCACAAGGGAAACTTTAATTAGCTTGTGAGCATTATTTTGTTTAAATTTTAGTCATTTTAATGGCGTAAACATGAGGGATTTTTAGTTCTCTTTTTCCGTAATAAAACCATCCATTTTCTAGTGGAGTCATATTTGGAAAACAGTCGTAAGGACTTTCTGCAAACTCTTGAAAATCAATTATGTTTAGGCCTTGATGTATTAGTGGACGAATTAAATCTGAGAGAGAGTGCAACCAAAAATATTCTTTAAGCTGAATAGGAGCATTTCGATCAGCATAAGTACCTTCTTCCACCTCTGTAAAAGGTTTTCCAATATTAAAGTAAGGGTAAGTTAATTTATCCTTTTCCCAATCAAACATGTACAATACAGGATGGAAATCTGCAATAAAAAATGTTCCTCCTGGTTTCAGGAAATGACTAATTACTTTTGCCCATTTTTCTAAATCTGGAAGCCATCCTACAGTACCATAAGAGGTAAAAACTATGTCAAATTTACCTTCTAGTTTTTGATCCAATTCAAGTACATTACTTTCTATAAATTTCGCATCTAGTTTTAGTTCGGTATTTAACTCTTGAGCCAATTTTACAGCTTTTGGAGAGAAGTCCACACCCGTGACTTTTGCACCCATTCTTGCCCATTGTAAACTGTCTTGACCAAAGTGGCATTGTAGGTGTAACATTGACTTTCCGGAAACATCACCAAGTGCATCAAGCTCTATTTTATTTAATGGATTTTTTCCATTTTTAAAGTCTTCCAAATCATAAAATTCAGAATTTTTATGTACATCAGTTTTTGAATCCCACAACTTTTTATTGGTGTCGAAATATTCTTGCATTGTCCTTTATTTTTCTTGTAAAGTAACATCACTAAACTTAAAAGAAATTAATATCATGAGTCATTAATAGTATTTAAGATTAAATCAAACACTCCATCTTGCTACAGGTACCACATCTTGTCCAACAAAATCTTTTTTCAAATATTTATAATATCCTGTTACCGCAATCATTGCTGCATTATCAGTACAATATTCAAATCGAGGAATATAAGTTTTCCATCCCATTTCTTTTCCCATTTCTTCTAGTCCACTTCTTAACGCTGAATTAGCAGAAACACCTCCAGCAATAGCCAAATGTTTAATCCCTGTTTTTTGAGCGGCAATTTTTAATTTTTTCAATAAAATACTCACAATTCTAGCTTGTACAGAGGCACAAATATCATTTAAATTTTCTTCAATAAATTTTGGGTTCTCTTTTATATTTTTCCTTAAGAAATAAAGAATAGAAGTTTTCAATCCACTAAAGCTAAAATCTAATTCACCAACTTTAGGTTCTGTAAATTTAAAAATAGGTTCCCCTAATTTAGCATACTTATCAATTAAAGGTCCAGCAGGGTAGTCAAGCCCCAGCAATTTTCCTGTTTTGTCAAAAGCTTCTCCAGCTGCATCGTCTATAGTTGAACCGAGAAGTTCCATCTTTAAATGATCTGTAACCTTCACGATTTGGGTGTGTCCACCTGATACCGTTAGGCATAGGAATGGTAAGGGTGGTTTTGGTTCCTCTGCATAATGTGCCAAGATGTGAGCTTGCATATGATTGACTTCGATCATAGGAATTTCCAAACTCATAGCAAAGGCCTTAGCAAATGAAACACCCACTAACAGAGATCCAATTAAGCCAGGACCACGTGTAAATGCTATTGCCGAAAGATTTTCTTTTTTGATTCCAGCTTTTTTTATGGCAGCATCAACAACAGGTACGATATTAACTTGGTGAGCTCTAGACGCAGCCTCAGGGACAACTCCTCCATATAACTTATGAATCTCCTGATTGGCGATGCAATTGCTGAGAACTTCTCCATCTTGAATAACGGAAGCGGAGGTATCATCACAAGAAGATTCTATGGCTAAAATTAATACACTCATTTTTCTTATTTAATTTCTGTTAATTGTATATTTATGGAGGATCAAAATCTATTGTTCGCATAATATATATCAATGTCAATGGCTTTTTTTGGACTTGGGTTGCTTGTTTACAACACGAGAAAACAAAGAAATGAAAAAAGGACTAATTTTTTTCATCTCATACGTCAAAAACTATTTTAGTTACATCTAAACCAATAGAATCATGTTCCGAAGTAAATCCAGAAAAAATCAAAAACAGAAAAAAACTGATACCGTACAATCTTACATCGAAGGTGAACAAGACTTAACTCATATATTTGTACTAGGAATTCAAACTGGTGGAATATTTTCTTTAAAAGAAAATGTTAGACTAGATGAAATCATAGCTGGGGAAGTAAAATGTGAAAAGAAATTGGTTTTGGGAGGTGCAGGAAAAAAAGGGTAATTGGGAGGCAACTGATTCTGCAATTGACGGAAATGTTAAGAGGGGAATCAAGGTTTCTGGGACTCTTTAATTGCATGAAACTGCAAAAATGGATGGAATTATTATCACTGGGAAAATGACAGTAGATTCAGGAGCTTTTTACACAGGTGATTGCCGAGTAGGAGATCAGTATTTCAAATAATGCTTATAAATATGAAAAAAATAAAGATTTGTTGAATTCATTAGTGAATTTAAAGTAAATAATTACCGATAAATCTTATTTTTTTAATAAAAAATACTAATATTGCGACTTAACAAATTGAAAAAAATAATATTATGAGATTGATTATTAACTTAATCTTAATTGGTGTTGTAATCCTTTTGGGTTATCTATTGTTTTTTGGGATTAAAGAGCCAATTGCTTTTGGTGATGCTAAAAAAGAGCGTCTAGAAGCTGTTACTAATCGACTGAAGCAAGTTCGATTCGCCCAAGAATTCCACAGAGATATTACTGGTTTATTTGCAAACAGTTTCGATAGTCTGAAACATGTTTTAACCACAGATTCATTCACCCTTGTGAAAATTATTGGTAACCCTGATGATCCTAATGGAGAGTTTACAAGAATTGAAACAAAGAAATCTGCGAAAGATTCTCTAGCTTTTCTCTTCAATGATCCAACTAGTAAAGTTAAAATTGTTTTAGACTCTTTGCCTTTTGTTCCATATAGCGGAGGTGCAAGGTTTACGATTCAAGCTGATACACTAACTTACCAGAAAACACTTGTAACGGTGACAGAGGTAGGAACTCAATGGAAAACATTCATGGGTAAGTATGCTGATGCAAAATACCAAAGATACGATAACCTCTACTTCCCAAATAATTTAGTGAAATTCGGAGATATGTCAGGGCCAAACCTTGGTGGAAATTGGGAATAATAAATACAAATATTGTTGAAGATTCATTTATAAAAAATGATACTTCAAAATATAACCTGTCCATGCTAATCTGTATGGACAGGTTTTCTTATGTCATTTTGGATAATGAAAACCATTTACTAGCATTAAAAAGTTATCTCATTAATGCTAATCAAAAAGCTCCTAGGAAACTTGATAGTGTACTTCAAGAAATCTTCCTTGATGATGAAGTATTAAAATTACCATTCCAGAAAAAGACTGTTGGTTTTATTAATAACAAAACTACTTTTGTTCCAAATAAACTCTTCGCAGTAGAGGAGGTTGACACTTACTTAATAAACCAAGTATCTTCATTGGAGAACGATCAAGTATTTGTAGATGAATTAGAATTAATGGATGCAAAAAATGTTTATTCATTTGATCAAAACATTTATTTCTTACTTAAAAGCTACTTACCTAATGCTCGCTTTGTCCATAATGCTACTTCAGTTGTGAAAGGCTTCTCATTTAACCAAAATGAAAATACTGGAAAAAAGGTATGCATTAATGTTAAAGAAAGTCATTTGCAAATTGCTCTTTTTGACAATCAAGAATTGATTTTTTATAATTCATTTGCTTTTCAAAATGAACAAGATTTTATTTATCATGTCATGCTAGTTTTTAATCAATTTGGATTAAATGTTGATTCGAATTCGGTCATATTATCTGGGCAAATAACTAAAGATTCTAAGATTTATAGAATGTTATTTCGATACATTAATCAAATTCAATTCTCAAAGGCTCCTTCAGCCATTCAATTAGGTGGTAATTATCACGGTATTCCAACTCATTTTTTCTTTGATTTATTTAGTTTAGGATTATGCGAATAGTAGGTGGAAATTTTAAAGGGCGTAAATTTAATCCTCCTGCGAAAAGTTGGCCAACACGACCAACTACAGACTTTTCTAAAGAGGCATTGTTTAATATTCTAAATAATACTTGGGACTTTGAAGGGATGAAGGTTTTAGACTTATTTGGAGGTACTGGTAATCATAGTTATGAATTTATTTCTAGAGGATGTAATGATGTAACTTATGTAGACAAATTTGGTGGATGTATTTCATTTGTTAAGCAGACTGCGAGAGATCTTGAGATTGAAAATAAAATCAATATTGTTCGTGGAGATGTATTTAAATTTATTGAAACAACTCACTTGAAGTTTGATTATATTTTTTGTGGACCACCTTATCCTTTACCACGATTGGCAGATCTTCCTGATTTAATTTTTAAGCATGAGTTGTTAGCAGAAGAGGGGTGGGCAGTTGTTGAACATAATGCAATTAATGATTTTAAAAAACACGAACATTTCTTTGATGAGCGTAAATATGGAGGAACTATTTTTAGTTTTTTTAAGTAAATAATATTTTTTAAGCCAAATAAGGATAAGGTTTAATCATTTAAGTTTATTCAATTTAATTTTCATTTTTACCATTCTCCTCCTCACTTGTCTTGCGTGTAATACTGGTTCAAACCTTGAATTCACACAGTGTATTACAATCAAAAATTTACTATTTTTGCAGTTGCTACTACAATTTCGTTTCTTATGAAAAAATTAATTTGGATCATCCTACTTTTTTTGTGCTATTCTTCCTCTGGGCAGGGTAACTTAAATGGCTTGTGGTCAGGAAAAATTACACAGGAAGAAGGCGGGTTTGCTCCAGATTATACTTTCGAAATTTATATTACTCAGGATGGAAATAAGATTAAGGGTAGGTCATATGTTTATGTCGATGAAATATATGCATCATTTGATATTTTAGGAGAAGTCAATAATGAAATTTATTTAAGTTTGAGAGATAATGAAATCTTAGATAACAAAGTAAATGATGGGATGGAGTGGTGTTTGAAAAAGTATCAATTGGTATTTAAAATAAAAAAAGGAATTTCTAGTTTGGAGGGTTTTTGGCAGGGGAAAACTTCTTTCAGTACCTGTATTCCAGGTAAAGTTTTTTTAAAAAAACAGGCTCCTAGAGCCTGAATTTTTAAATGAAAAAAAATTACTTTTGCGGAATATTTAATGATTGAAATAAACATATCATTCTTTTTTCCAAATTTATTATGGTACAACTCTTAATCAATATCATTTTTTAGAGACCTTGAATGATGTATTAATTGGGCTGCAAAATGTAGATCAGTTTTAACTCATGTAGGTTTGGTATTTACAAATAAGTATGACACCATGGCCTAATATTTCGATGAATAATTTGGAAGTTCTCAAATTGAAATACAAAGTATGGAAAAGGTTAAAAAGAGAAACTTTGGATTAGGGATAAAATGAAATAATAGAATGAGATCATACATACTTTAAAACTTTATAAAGTTGTTCTTGAAATTATCAAATGTCAAAGAAATTGGAACAATTTTTATCAATGATTTTCAATCAAAAATTCCAAAAAAATATAATATCGAATTTATAAATCAAGAGATAAACTAGAAATAAATAATTGAATATCACCTAAAGAAACTAAAAGTTTAGTTTTTATTTAATAAATCAAAACAAACCTGATTTCCTGAATTCGAAAAAAAATAAAATAAATTAATATCCGATTAATGAATATTACAGAAATTATAAAAGAAGGGACTGCGTTAGCAGTTAAAGAATTGTACAATCACGAGATTAATGTGAACGATGTTAATATTAACTCGACAAGGAAGGAGTTTGATGGTGATTATTCAGTAGTCGTTTTCCCATTTACCAAAGTTGCTCGCAAAAAGCCAGAACAGATTGGAGAAGAATTAGGGAAATATTTAGTGGGGAAATATGATGACTTAATAAATTATAATGTCATTAAAGGTTTCTTGAATTTAGAAGTGAGCAACAAATATTGGAATCAATACCTTTCCCAAGTCGCAGAAAAAGAAACATTTAAAAAACCTTTTCACGGAGAGAAAATCATGATTGAATTTTCTTCTCCTAATACAAATAAGCCACTGCATCTAGGACATGTTAGGAATATTTTATTAGGTTGGTCCTCTTCTAAAATTTATGAAGCACTTGGTTACGAAGTGCAAAAGGTCCAGGTGATCAATGATAGAGGAATAGCTATTTGTAAAAGTATGTTAGCTTGGCAAATGATTGGCAAGGGAGAAACTCCAAAGGAGGCAGGAATTAAAAGCGATCATTACGTTGGGAAATGGTATGTCGAGTTTGAAAAATTATTTCAGGCAGAATATCAAACTTGGCAAAAAACGGATGCAGGTCAATCAGTTTTTTTAAATGATAAAAAAGATGGCCAAGAGGAAGCTGCTTTTTTTAAAGGATTTAAAAATACTTATTTTAATGAACACTCTAAGGTTGGTGCGGATGCAAAAGCAATGTTATTAAAATGGGAAGATAATGATGATGATGTGAGAAGTCTTTGGAGGAAAATGAACGGCTGGGTATACGAAGGTTTTGATACTACATATAGAAATCTAGGTATTGAATTTGATAAATTATATTACGAATCAGATACTTACCTTTTAGGTAAAGATATTATTGAGGATGGATTGTCAAAAGAAATTTTTTACAAAAAGGATGATGGATCTGTTTGGATAGATTTGGAAGATGCAAAAATGGATCACAAATTGGTTTTGAGAAGGGATGGAACATCTGTCTATATGACGCAGGATATTGGAACCGCGGAACATAGGTTTCAAGATTTTGGAGCAAAAAGAATGGTTTACGTTGTTGCAGACGAGCAAAATTATCACTTTAAAGTTTTGTTTGAAATAATGAGAAGAATGAGCGCTTCTTATGCTGATGGATTGTTTCATTTGAGTTATGGGATGATCGACTTGACTACGGGGAAAATGAAATCAAGGGAAGGGACTATAGTTGATGCTGATGACTTAATGACGGAAGTAATAGAAGCAGCTAGGGTTAATGCATTAGAAAAAGGTGGATTAGAAGGGCTAGAGGAAGCGAGGAAGAGGGATGTTTATCGAAAAATAGGATTAGCAGCACTTAAGTTTTTTATAATTAAAGTCAATGCAAAAAAGAGAATGATTTTTAACCCTGAGGAGTCAGTTGACTTGCAGGGTAATACTGGACCATATATCCAATATGCTTATGTAAGAATTCAATCTGTTTTGAAAAAAGCAGGGGAAGTAGATACGTCGATTTCATCAAAATATGAAAACCTTGGCGTAACAGAAAAAGAATTGATTGGACAAATTTATAGATTGGATGAAATTATAAGAATGTCTGCAGATCAATTTGATCCTTCCTTCTTGGCGTCTTATTGTTATGAAATGGCAAAAACTTATCATAGATTTAATCATGATCATAGAATCATAAAAGCAGAATCGGAAGAGGCAAAAGCATTTAGAATTAGATTGTGTGAAGTGACTGGGAAAGTGTTACAATTCGTAATGGAATTGTTAGGTATTGAAATGCCAGAAAGAATGTAAATTTTAAAATGAAATTTTAATAAGTAAAGAATGAGTGAAACAGCTAAAGAATCTCTAAATTTTATCGAACAAATCATTACAGATGATTTGGAGACGAAAAAAAATGTAACCGTTCATACTCGTTTTCCACCTGAGCCAAATGGATTCTTGCATATTGGTCACGTTAAAGCGATTGCAATTAATTTCGAAACTGCTAAAAAATTTGGAGGGAAAACTAACCTCCGTTTTGATGATACTAATCCTACAACAGAGAAAACTTTATATGTTGATAATATCAAAAATGATATCAAATGGTTAGGTTATGATTGGGAAGATCGGGAGTATTTTGCATCTGATTATTTCGATCAGTTGTATTTATTTGCAATAGATTTAATCAAAAAGGGATTAGCCTATGTAGATGAATCTACTCCTGAGGAAATTGCAGAAATGAAAGGTGATCCAAATACACCAGGTAGGAATAGTCCGTATCGAGATAGAACTATAGAAGATAATTTACGACTTTTTGAAGGAATGAAAAATGGTGAGCACTCTGATGGAAGCATGGTACTTCGGGCAAAAGTAGATATGGGACATCCTAATTTGTTGATGCGTGATCCAAATATTTATAGAATTAAAACAGCCACTCATCATAGAACGGGAGACAAGTGGTGTATTTATCCTTTGTACGATTTTGCTCATGGACAATCCGATTCTATCGAAAATATTACTTATTCGTTGTGCTCATTGGAGTTTAGGCATCATCGAGATTTTTATAATTGGTTGATTGAGAAATTGGAGATTTTTCCATCTCGTCAAATTGAATTTGCTCGGATGAATGTGGCTCATATGATCACGAGTAAAAGAAAATTATTGAAATTGGTGGAGGAGAATTTTGTAACTGGATGGGATGATCCAAGAATGCCTACTGTTGCTGGAATGAGAAGGAGAGGATTCCCAGCTGCAGCATTGAGAGCTTTTGTTAATAAAGTTGGAGTAGCCAAAAGAGAAAATACTATTGAATTAGATTTATTAGAGAGTTGTGTTCGTGATGAATTGAATAAAACAGCTACTCGAGTGATGGGAGTTTTGAATCCATTGAAAATGGTTATTACTAATTATCCAGAGGGACAAGTAGAGCAGATGCCTGCTGATAATAATCCGGAAGATGAAAATAGTGGTTCTCGAACGATGCCTTTTTCTAGAGAGTTGTATATAGAGAGAGAGGATTTCATGGAAGATGCGCCAAAGAAATTTTTTAGACTTGGGCCAGGGAAAACAGTCCGGTTAAAAAATGGATTTATCGTTTCTTATGAAAATCATTTGAAGGATGAAGTTGGAAATGTAATAGAGGTTCATGTGACTTATTATCCAGATTCAAGATCAGGTTCTGATAATTCTGGAATTAAGGCAAAAGGAGTTTTACATTGGGTATCCATAGAACAAGCTATAAAAGTGGAGATTCGAGATTATGATAAATTATTTACTGTGGAATCTCCTTTAGCTGACGAGAAAAAAGACTTTATGGAATTTTTCAATAATGAGTCATTGAAAGTGATGAATAATGTGTTTGTGGAGCCAAGTTTACAATCTGCCAAACATGGTGATCTTTTTCAATTTATGCGTAAAGGATATTATTGCATGGATCAAGAGTCAACAGATGACAAATTGGTTTTTAATAAAACGGTTGGTTTGAAAAGTTCTTGGAAACCCAAGAGTAATCAAAATCAGAGATCAAACAATAAAAAGTAAAGATATATACTGCCCCTAGGTTGTACTGTTTTTATAAAAATTATTAATTATGAAAAATATTTTATTTATAGCACTTATATTATCAAGCTTCTTTTCTTTTGCCCAAAAAGGAGAAACGATTATAATTCCTCCCTCGGAAATTTTGCAGCAGGTGAAAATAGATGTTGTTTATCTAGCATCTGATTATCTTCAAGGTAGAGAAACAGGAACTGTTGGAGAAGGAAGAGCGGCAAATTATATTGTTCACCGTTTTCACCAAATTGGGTTAACACCACAAGGCGAAAGTAGGACTTGGTTTCAAGAATTTCCGTTTTTTGAAATCACGAACCCACATGCCCCTGATAAAGGAAGGATTGAAGGGAAAGGAAAAAACGTAATTGGTTTTATTGATAATGGTGCAAAAAACACCGTTGTTATTGGAGGACATTATGATCACCTTGGAATGGGCGGAAGTGGTTCATTACATGCTGGTGATCCAGAAATTCATAATGGTGCAGATGATAATGCAAGTGGAATAGCAGCGATGTTTCGTATTGCGGAGTATTTGAAAAACTCTAATTTAAAGTCAAATAATTATATGTTTATTGCTTTCTCTGGAGAGGAGAAAGGGTTGTTTGGTTCTAAATATTTTGCTTCGAATCCTACAATTGACATTGATCTAATTAATTATATGTTTAATATGGATATGGTTGGAATGTTGAATGAAGAAAAAGTTTTGGCGGTGCAAGGAACGGGTACATCACCTGCTTGGAAACCAATTTTAGAAAGGAAAAATTTACAAGGTCTTAATATTAAGGGTAGAGAATCAGGTGTTGGGCCGAGTGACCATACTTCATTTTACTTAAAAGATATACCTGTCTTACATTTTTTTACAGGACAACATTCTCACTATCATAAGCCCTCTGATGACTCTGAGAATTTGAATTATCAAGGCATAGTAGCAGTTTCTGATTTCTTGATCAGTTTGATTGAACATGCAGATGGGGAGAAACTAGAGTTTACCAAAACTAAAGACTCTTCGGAGAAAAAAGCAGCAGCTTTTAAGGTTACATTGGGAGTTATGCCTGATTATGTTTACACAGGTAAGGGCATGCGTGTAGATAGTGTCATAAAAGGAAGAGTAGGGGATAAAGGTGGATTGAAAAATGGGGATGTCGTCATAAAAATTGGCGATATTGAAGTGGAGGATATCTATAAATATATGGAAGGTTTGGCCAAATTTAAAAAAGGTGATACAGCAGAGGTTGTTATTTTGAGAGGAAAAAAATCTAAGAAGAAAACGTTGAAAGTTATATTTGAATAAATATTAGTTGATAATTTCTTAAAGACTTACCTCTGTTTTTACATTGTGGATGTTTTTTTGTTGAAAAAGTATTCATTCCATACAAGCTTTATAATAATTCCAAAATAAAAAGAAGATCAATTTTGTTCCACTTCTTCTGGTTATCGTAATTCAGTTATTTATATGTTTCTGGAAGGAAAAGGGCTGAAAATGAAATCTTCAGTCCTTTCTAGTATCCTTTATACTTAAATACATACACTACATAATTTGTTGTTCAGTTTACGTATTTTCTAGCAATGTGCATTTTTAGAAAAATAAAAAGAGGGAAAAAAATAAGCACACCATGCGATTATATGAAGCTAGAAATCCAGAGGTTTTCGATAAAATAGAGAAAATTGTTCAAAATATAATCGAGAACCTAAATTTGAATTAATTATAACCTATTTGATTGGTACTACAATAATATTTCTATTCCGCCAAATAAAATATATATTTCAAAATTAATAATTTACTAGTGGATAAAAGTTTCGATTCTTAGTCAATTAAAAAAATGAACAAGGATTTTAATTGTAAGATAATATTATGATTATATGATAAATATAGTAAGAGGAATAAAGTATTCTGTATTAGATTTGGCTTTAATTTCGGAAGGGGATACAACAGCTGAAACGCTTCAAAATAGTCTTGTTTTGGCTCAAAAAGTAGAGGGATTTGGTTATCATAGATTCTGGTTAGCAGAGCATCATAACTCCATTAGCATAGCTAGCTCTGCTACATCAGTTTTAATAGGGTATATCGCAGGAGGTACCAAAAAAATCAGAGTGGGTTCAGGTGGTATTATGTTACCAAATCATTCTCCACTAATCGTTGCAGAACAATTTGGAACCCTAGGAAATTTATACCCAAATCGCATTGACCTCGGGTTAGGGAGGGCACCTGGAACAGATCAAGAAACTGCTTTTGAAATTCGTTCAGATAGAATGAATTCAGTGCATAAATTCCCAGAGGAGATTCAGAAAATCCAACAATATTTTTCCAATAATAATGCTGCTGCAAGAATACGAGCAAATGTTGCAGAAGGGATAAATGTTCCGATTTACATCTTAGGATCAAGTACAGATAGTGCTCATCTAGCTGCAAAAAAAGGGTTGCCCTATGCATTTGCAAGTCACTTTGCCACAACACAGTTATTTGAAGCACTTGAAATTTATAGGAATGAATTTCAACCTTCTGAATTTTTAGATCAACCTTATGTCATGGCTGCCACTAATGTAATTGTGGCAGATACAGATAAAGAAGCAAGAAGATTTTTTACCTCGCTTATTCGAGGGGTTATTGGAATTTTAACTGGCAACAGAAATTTTTTACAACCACCTTCGGAAATGACACCAGATTTGATTGATTTTATGAAGCACCCCGCTGTTGAGCAAATGTTAAAATATTCTTTTGTAGGAAATAAAGATCGAGTGAGGGATAAAATGGAAGAATTTTTAGCACAAACAAAAATTGATGAAATAATTGCGGTTACTAATATTTATGATGCACAAGATCGAGTGAAGTCCTATCATTTATTTTCTGGGGTTATGAATGAAATTAATGGCAAAAGATCAACTTGCAATTAAGTAATCCTTTAATCGTACTTTTGATTTCACTATTAATTTTCATTGTTTAGCTTCTATTAATTTAAAAGTGTTTTTTCAAGTTTTAAACATAACCTGATATATTTTACATCCATTAAATACTTTTGTAACTCCTAAAACAATTTCAATTCAGTTAAAAGAATATTCATCATTAACAATAAAGCTAAATCACAATTGCTTACTGTTGAAAAGTATATCTTTTATAATCACCCAGTCAAAAAAAAGTTCCTTATTGTAATTAAAACACTAATAAATTTTTTATATTTACATCTGTATACAATTAAACCCATGGACCTAAGTAAATTAAAGGATTCAAGAATGTTAAGGGTTTTAATAATTTTTTTTTAGCCTGTAGGTAGAGTTAAATTTTATTAGAAAAATGCTCTTCAAAAAGGAACAGGTAGACTTTTTAGATAAAACCCAATCTAGTTTCATCAAATTCTTTTAGATGGAGATCAAAATCATAATATTTTCCGATATAATATATTAATGGTCATCTTTTTACTATTTTTAGCGATACTATTTTAGTTTTAACACCCTTTTAATAAGTTGAATAGTCATAAATGAGTTCTTAACCGAATAGATTTTCTTATTTTAATTATTTTTTAAAAACAAAACTTTATTAAATCAAAAAAAATGAATATGAAAAGTACACACTTACTTTATTCTTTCTTAAAAGCTCATCTAAAGGATGGACTTTTGACTTTACTATTTTTAGGGATTTGTGCATCAGGATTCGCACAAGTATCTGGTACAGTAGTAGATGATAAATCCAATGAAACTTTGATTGGAGCTTCTATTCTTATCAAGGGGGCTACCGACGGAACAGCAACTGATATTGATGGGAAATTTTCAATTTCAAATGCGAAACAAGGAGATGTATTAGTTGTATCTTACACAGGTTATAACACTGCGGAAGTTACTGTTGGAAATGAATCAACAATGGAAATTAGGTTATCTCAAGGGATTTCACTTGATGAGGTTGTTGTAACGGGTTATGCAACTCAAACTAGAGGTGACATTACAGGTTCTGTAGCTTCAGTTGACATGTTGGAAGCTGTAAAAACACCTGTTGTAAACGCAGGTGAAGCTCTTCAAGGTAGAGTTACTGGAGTTCAAGTTGTTACAAATGCAAACCCAGGGGAAGCTCCAAAAATTAACATTCGTGGATTTGGTACTAGCAACAATACAAATCCATTATTCATTATTGATGGAGTACAAACGGATGATCCAAATGCCTTAAATAATCTTAATCCTGATGATATTGATCAAATGAATGTTTTGAAGGATGGTGCAGCAGCAATTTACGGAGCAAGAGCTTCTAATGGTGTTGTGATTGTGACCACTAAAGGTGGTGGATATAACATGGATAAACCAGTTGTTACCTTCAATGCATACACGGGTTACTCTGAGCTTTCAAATAAACCAGGTTTATTGAACGCTCAGCAACATGCTGATATGATTTGGCAAAGTTTATCTAATGATGGAGTAGCAACCGAGCATCCTCAGTACGGTAGTGGATCATCTCCTGTATTGCCGTCATCAATCATAGGGTACACAAGAGTTGAATCTTATGACCCAATTACATTTGCTGCACCTGGTGTGTACAATGCGACTGTTACTCCTGGAGGAACAGACTGGATTGACGCGGTCACTGAAACTGCTCCTCTTTCAAATGTTTCATTGGGTGTTTCTAATGGTGGAAAAAATGGCAAATATTATTTATCAGCTGGTTACTTAAGCCGAGATGGAATTTTGACAAATACTGGCTTTCAAAGAGCAAGTATGAAGGTTAATTCTGAATTTAGGTTTGCTGATAGAGTTAAGATTGGTCAGCACATGAATTTAGCTTACACGGATAGAAATAATGGTGTATCAGAGGCAATCGAGAACGCTTCACGAATAACACCTCTATTACCTGTAACAGATGACGATGGTAATTATACTGGGGTTGCTGGTCCTGGACTAAGTAATACGAGAAGTCCTGCAGCTCAATTAGACAGAACAAAAGATAATTTCAATAAAAGATTCTCTCTTTTTGGAGATGCCTATATCTCAATTGACATTATGGATGGATTAACTGCTAAAACTGTTTTAGCAGGTGGATTTAATACAACAGATACTAGAGCGTTCACAGCCCTTGATCCTGAACATGGTGAGCCAATTTCAACAAATACATTGAATGAGCAAAACCAAACTGCTAATAATTGGAACTGGACAAATACTCTGAATTATAGGAAGAGTTTTGGAGATCACTACATAAATGTAATTGCAGGAGTAGAGGCTTTAAAAGAAAATTCAAAAGGTTTTGGAGTTTCTAGACAAGGTTATTTATTTGAAAGTCCTGATTTTTACTTGTTAGGTAATGGTTCAGGAACACCTAATGTTGATTATGCATTTGCCGGAGCCAGTTCATTATTCTCTGTTTTTGGTAGCGCTAACTATAACTTAAAAGATAAATACTTCGTAACTGCCACTATCCGTAGAGACGAATCTTCAAGATTCCTTGGAGATAATAAATCTGATATCTTTCCATCATTTAGTGTAGGTTGGGATTTAACACAAGAAGATTTTTTCCCACAAGGCGGATTTTTTGATAGAGTTAAGTTGAAAGGATCTTGGGGACAATTAGGTAATCAAACTTTACCTGCAAATAACCCAACAATTAATATTTCAAACTTAAGTGAATCATTAGCAAATTACGCATTTGATGGATCTACAGTTACAACGGGTGCTTTGTTGACTCAAGTTGGTAATCCTAATTTGAAATGGGAAACTTCAGTTACTACTAACTTTGGTGTTGATTTATCTATGTTGAATAATAGATTCCAAGTTACTGCTGAGTTTTTTAATATTCAAACGAAAGACTTGATTTCAAGGGACTTCAGCTCAATTAGTTCTACAGCTATTGATGCAGGTGCTCCATTAGTAAACCTAGGAGATATCCAAAATACTGGTGTTGACTTAAGTATTGGATATGGAGATAGAACTAGTAGTGGATTTGGATATGACGTTTCTGTTAACTTATCTAAGTACAAGAATGAAGTTATAGATCTTATTGGTGATGCTCCAGTCGCAGGTCGTGGAGATATTCGTAATGGTTCAGTAACAAGAACGGAAGTAGGAGAAGAAATGTCTTATTTCTATGGTAGAGAAGTTTCTGGTTTTGATGAAAATGGACGATTTACTTATACTGATATCAACGGAGATGGAGTAGTTAATGATGATGATAGAACTAAATTAGGTTCTCCTCATCCTGATTTTACTTACGGAATCAATGTTAAGTTAGATTATAAAGGTTTCGATGCATCTTTATTCTTTACTGGATCTCAAGGAAATGAAGTTTACAATTATAACAAAGTATTTACTGATTTTGGTTTATTTTTCAATGGTAATAGAAGTGATAGAGTATTGGATGCTTGGACACCTTCCAACACAAATACTAATGTTCCTGCTTTGACATCTTCTTATCCTTTGGAAGAAGCTTCAGCTAACTCTTATTTTGTTGAAGATGGTTCTTACTTTAGATTAAGAAATCTTCAAGTTGGTTATACTTTACCAAAATCTATTACGGATAGAGCTAAAATGGAGTCTTTAAGAATTTACTTCCAGGCAACTAATGTTTTCACTATTACTGACTATCAAGGATTTGATCCAGAAATTATTGCGTACGATAATTTAAGTTTAGGGATCGATAGTAGAATTTATCCTAACTCAAGAGTAATAACTTTTGGAACTAACATCCGATTTTAACAAAAATTGGAAGGAGTAAGACAATTTCAGTTTATGAAACTTTAAACAATTGTCATAACTTAACCATTATTAATTTATTAATAAATTATAAAAAAAATTAAAAATGAGAATTATTTTATTAACCTTATGTATACTACTAACTGTAGTTTCTTGTAAGGAGGATTTCACTAGTAACCCTGCAATAGGAGCTCTTAGTGACGAATCCTTAAAAAATGAAACAGGAGTAAATCTTTTACTTACTGGAGCATATTCTGTACTAAATGCTCAAAGAGCTAACAGCTATGGTAATGGTTGGGGGCTTGCAGCTGACAACTGGACAATGGATGTATTGTCTGATGATGCTCACAAAGGAAGTACTGATGATGATCAGGCTGATCTTAAAGAGATTGAGTTAATGAACTGGGCAACTGGTAATGGTTATTGGATTGCAAGGTGGGGAGCTCTTTATGCTGGTGTTAACAGAGCGAATGCTGTTATTGACTTAATCAGTAAAATCGAGGAAGGTGATTTTTCAGGACAATTAGCTGAGGCTAGATTCTTGAGAGCAAATGCCAACTTCCAAATTCAAGTGATGTATGGAAATGTTCCTTACGTTGGAGAAGTAGAGTACGCTGCAACTGAGTTTAATCAACCTAATTCTGGTCCAATTTGGGATAAAATTGAGGCAGATTTTGAGTATGCAGCAAACAACCTTCCAGTTAGCCAGTCTGATGTAGGCAGACCTAATTCTTGGACAGCAAAAGCATTTTTAGGTAAGACTTATTTGTACCAATCTAAGTGGTCAGAGGCTTCATCTACACTAAATGATGTAGTGAATAACGGTCCTTATGGATTACTTTCTGAATTTGTACACAATTTTAGATCAGAAGGAGAGAATGGTTCAGAGTCAATTTTTGCCATTCAATTTGCTACTGATGGTGGTCAGTCTTTTAATGCAAACAGTACTGGTGCATTGAATTTCCCTAATCCAGGTCCGTTTGGTGCTTGCTGTGGTTTCTATCAACCAACTCAAGATTTATTGAACGCTTTTCAAACTGATGCAAATGGTTTACCGTTATTAGATACTTATAACCAGCAAGATGTTGCTAGTGATTATGGTGTTCTTTCAGCTGACCCATTTACACTTCATACTGGAAACTTAGATCCAAGATCTGATTATACTGTTGGTAGAAGAGGGATTGATTATAATGGATATGGTGCACATGTTGGTAGTGACTGGATTCGTGCAACATTTGCTGACATTTCAGGCCCTTACTTACCTAAGAAAAATGTTTATTGGGCAGATGATGCAACTAATACACAATCTACAGGTGGCTGGGGACAGCAATTGTCTGGTGTTAATTACCATATTATGCGTCATGCAGATTTATTGTTAATGGCTGCAGAAGCTGCGGTTGAAACAGGCGATTTGGGTACAGCTCTTGCTAATGTTAACCTTATAAGAAATAGAGCAAAGAACTCTAGCTATATGCAAGTTGTAGGTGGTGGAGCTGACGCTGCTAATTATGTAATTGAGCCTTACACAGATTTCCCTGACGTAGATTTTGCAAGAAAAGCTGTTCGTTTTGAACGAAGACTTGAGTTAGGTATGGAAGGACATCGTTTATTTGATCTTAGACGATGGGGTGTTACAAAACAAGTAATGACTGATTACTTCACTAACGAAGCAAGAACAATAACAAATTTTGGTGATAAAGTAAGTGCTTTCGAAGATAAGCATGTACTTTTTCCAATTCCCCTTGGAGCTATTGATTTAAGTGATGGAGCACTTATTCAAAATCCAGGATATTAATAATTAACTAAAGTTATCAGGTTAGGGATTTTTTCCTTGATTTGATAGCTTTTAGTTTATTTATTTAAAAAATCAAGTCTTTAAAGTCTTACAATGATTATTTCTAAACTTAAATCTTAGAAAATTTTGTTGTAAGTCTTTAAAGATTTTTAGTATAAACAAGAATATGAAATTCTCCTTTTTCAGATCTACCATCCAGATTTTCCTCTTTATAGCTATGTTTTTCTCTTGTGATAATAATACAGAAAATTATACAGCGTTTAACAAGCTTATTTCAGATAACTCTGGAATTGATTTTTCGAATAACCTAATAGAAAATGATAGCCTTAATTATTTTACTTATGCCTATATTTACATGGGAGGTGGCATTTCGGCAGGCGACATAAATAATGATGGCCTGATTGATTTATATTTCACAGGTAATATGGTTTCTAATAAATTATATTTGAATAAGGGGGATTTAAAATTTGAAGATATATCAGTTTTAGCAGGAATTGAAGGAGATTCGAGATGGTACACTGGAACAACAATGGTAGATATTAATAATGATGGTTTTTTAGATATCTATTGTTCGGTTGGTGGAAAATCCTCTCCAAAAGAAAATCAGCTTTTTATAAATAATGGGGATAACACATTTACTGAACAAGCAAAAAAATATGGAATTGATGATTCTAGTAATAGTGTTCAATCAACTTTCTTCGATTATGACTTAGATGGCGACTTAGATTTGTATGTGGCTAACTATCCACCTACATCATTTAATGCGCCTAATCACTATTATGCATTTAGACAAAAAAATCCTAGCGATTTAGAAACAGATAGATTATTTAAAAGAGAAGGAGATATATTTATAGATGTTACAGAAGCAGCAGGATTGAAAACTTTTGGGCTATCCTTAAGTGCAACTGTCGGGGATGTGAATCAAGATGGTTGGCCTGATATTTATGTTTCAAATGATTTTAGCACGCCAGATTATCTTTTTATCAATAACAAGAATGGTACATTTTCTGAAAAAGTTAAACAAGCTACACAGAATACCTCTTTTTACGGAATGGGGGTAGATATTGCCGATTTTAATAATGATAATTTACTGGACATTATTCAGGTTGATATGACTTCTCAAATTAATCGAAGAGCAAAAGCTAATATGGCAAGTATGAATCCAAGACTTTTTTGGAGTACTGTAAATTCAGGGTTTCATTATCAGTATATGCAAAATAGTTTACAGGTAAATAATGGCAATTATCAAGAAGGTATACCTCATTTTAGCAACCTATCTAGAATAGCAGGATTATCGTCTACAGACTGGAGTTGGGGTCCGCTCATTGCTGATTTGGATAATGATGGTTGGAAAGATATTTTTATTTCAAATGGGACTCGAAGAGAAATTAATAATCGAGATTTTTTTCTAAAAATAGAAAAGAAAGGAGTTCATCCTGATAGTACACTTGAGAAGACTTTGGCTATGCCTTCTGAAAAAATTGAAAATTACGTATTTAAAAATAACAGAGACCTTACATTTGTACAGAAAAATAAAGACTGGGGCCTTGATGAAAAAACATTTTCAAATGGTAGTTTATATGTAGACTTAGATAATGATGGTGATCTTGAAATAGTAACTAATAACATTGACGATAAAGCATCTATTTATGAAAACAAGAATATTGAAAATAATAATTTCCTCTCACTCAAATTCAATGGAACAAAGCAAAATAATTTGGGGCTTGGAGTAAAAGTTATACTGTTTGCAAATAATGAAAAACAATTTCAAGAGTTAACATTGACTAGAGGTTTTCAGTCTTCGGTAGCACCGCAAATGAATTTTGGTATAGGCAAAGCTGAAAATATTGATTCAATAAAAGTTATTTGGCCTGATCGGAATTATCAAATTATTACTAATGTTTCTGCTAATTCAATATTAGTAATAAATCATTCTGAATCAAGGTCACAGTTAGAATATACTGACATTAAGTCAAACAAAATATTTAAAACAATTGCCGAGGAAGATTTGATGTTAAATCATTTACATAGTGAAAACCCTTTTAATGATTTTGAAAAGGAAATTCTATTACCTCATCAGACATCTATGTTTGGTCCTAATATTGGAGCAGCTGATTTAAATGGAGATGGAACGGAGGATATAGTAGTGGGTGGATCTTCTAAGTTTGCTACTTCGATTTACTTTCAAGATGAGAATGAATTTAAAAAATCAGATACAAAAATATTTGATACCGATGAAGTTTTTGAAGATATGGGAATACATATTTTTGATGTTGAAAATGATGGTGATCAAGATATTTATATTGCAAGTGGGGGGAATGAATTTTCTCCAAAGTCAAAAGACTTACAAGACCGATTATACCTAAATGATGGAAAAGGGAATTTTATAAAATCTGATTTTGGATTACCTGAGATGTTGACGAGTAGTTCAAGAGTTTATAGTTATGATTATGATAATGACGGAGATAAAGATTTATTTGTTGCAGGAAGATTAGTTCCAGGAAATTATCCATCTCCAACGGATAGTTATATCTTAGAAAATAAAAGTTCAAAAGATAACGTCATATTTGAAAATGTAACATCTAAGGTCGCTCCAGATTTAGAAAAGATAGGTATGGTAACTGATGCCGTTTGGTGTGATTATGATAATGATGGTTGGACTGACTTGATCCTAGTGGGAGAGTGGATGCCTATTGTTGTTTTAAAAAATGAAAATGGGGAATTTAAAAATGTTTCTAATTTGCTTGGAGTAGATGATACCAGAGGTTGGTGGTTTAGCATAGAGAAAGGGGATTTTGATAATGATGGTGATATGGATTTTGTAGTTGGAAATCTTGGACTAAATTACAAATACAAAGCTACCGAAAAAGAAACTTTCGATATTTATTTTAACGATTTTGACAAAAATAATAAGAACGATATTGTCCTTAGTTATTATAATGAAGGGGAACAATTTCCTGTTCGTGGAAGAGAATGTTCTTCGCAACAAATTCCTGCAATCAAAAGTAAATTTAAAGATTATGAATCTTTTTCGGTGGCAACATTAGAGGATGTTTATACTAAAGATGATCTTGAAAAATCTTTGCATTATCAAATTAAATCATTTGCAAGTGTATATTTAGAAAACACCGCAGATGGTTTTAAAATCCAGACTTTACCTAATTTAGCCCAAACCTCATGTATCAATAAAATTTTAGTTGAGGATTTCAATAAGGACGGACATTTGGATGCACTTATAGCAGGCAATTTACATGCTTCAGAAGTAGAAACACCAAGAAGTGATGCAGGCGTAGGTCTCCTATTGTTAGGTAATGGGAAAGGTGATCTGACTCCTATGCAAACTACAGAAAGTGGACTTCTTGTCTCGGGGGATGTTAAAGATATCGTTAAAATAAAAATAAAAGGAATAGATTATTTGGTTGTTGCAAAGAATTCTGATTTACTCCAATTTGTAGAGGTACAAAATAAATTTTTGTATTAAATTTATACTAATAAGTGATTTAGTGCTAAATAGTATTAGGATCAGTAAAAAATGAATTGAATCAATATTTTAAATTTTTAATGTTTAATATGGACTGGAGGTTATAAACTGTTTAGGAACACTACTTCCTATTCTGTTAGTTTAAATTTCGTATTTGATTTTAGTTCGTACTAATCTTTTAAAAGAATATGAATCTAAAGAAGAAAAATTCAGATTATTATATTTCAACAATCCTTACTTATTTTTCATTTTCGATTCTTTCCTATTTAATATTATATCAATTAGGCATAGTAGACTATTTACCTTCTAACAATACTCTAGATAGTGGCGACTCAGGCTTTTATCATTCTATTATGAATAATGGTTATCAGACGTCTGGTAAATTTTCTAAAAATCCTGGTTTCTTTCCTTTCTTCCCATATTTTTGGCGTCTTACCCAGTTATCCTCAATAGGTATTAGCATATTAAACACACTTTTATTTCTCACGAGTTTGAGTTGGTTGTGTAATATTTTAAAACCTGATAAAATTACCTTGCTTTTTTATATGGGCTCACCATATTTATTTTTTATGTGGGTGCCTTTATCAGAATCACTATTTTTTTTCTTTTGCGTTTCGATAGTTTACGGTATCATAAATGATAAATCTAAATATGTTTTCTTAGGAATTTTATTTTCAGCATTAACTCGTCCAATTTTTTTATTTTTTATTCCCGCTTTCATAGGAATGACACTAATGAGCCAGCCTATAGAAAAAGTTTTTTCTAAAGTTATTTGGGGTAAGATAATTCTTAGGTACATAGTTCCTTGCATGTTAGGTATATTTTTGGTTGTACTTTTTCAATATTGCCAAACTGGGATATGGTTTATTTATTTTGAAATTCAATCAACTGTTTGGGGACGAGCATTCAACTATGGACCAACTTTCCCACTAGGATACAATACTCCATTTTGGAATTTAAATGGAAGTTATTTCAGTTTTTGGATTGGTGCGACTATTTCTACTTTTGGACTAAAGTTATTGGTTGACTGGTTTAGGAAAAAAGAAATTTTAACTCAAATAAAAAATTATGAATTATTCTCAGTAATTTTTATTTGCATGGTTCTAATGAGTATTCTTTTTTTTAATGCAACTTGGATGTGGAATCCAGAAACTGAAACTAGTTCTACACATTTTACAGGAATCAATAGATACATCCATCCAACTGTTTTTATTTTAATTCTTTTAATCTACTTTTTTAGGACAAGGAAATTTACAGCAATTCAATATTTTTCTCTTTTTGTTTTTACTCACCTAGTTTGGTTTTCATTTGATTTACATTACTATAGTCATATTCAGAGATATTTAGTATTTTCAATTCCTACTATTTTTATTATTGCTTTAGGTTTGTACCACGCTTATCGTTGGAAGCTATTAGGCTATGGGTTGGTTACTTTTTCATTTATATTGCAGAGTATTTTATTTAATTACTTTTTGAGTTTTATCCAAGTAGATTAATGAAAATATAGTTAGGGATTAGATTTTGGATTTATTCAAGAATACCATTATCTTATATTTATTATAAACAAAACAAAAATCAACATAACATGAAGAATGATCGTAGGAAGTTTTTGCAAATATCAAGCACCTTGGCGGCTGGTTCATTAGTTCTCCCTAATTTCGGATGTGGGACTTCTAATTCTGATAAAGGAACAACTGATAGTACTGTTGTAACTGATGCTTTGAAACCAAGTATAGATGAATTTGGTATCCAACTCTATACCTTACGGGATGATATGCCACAAGATCCAAAGTCTGTTTTGAAACAATTATCAAGTTTTGGATATAAGCAAATTGAAGGATATGAAGGCGAACAAGGATTATTTTGGGGAATGGGAAATAAGGATTATAAAAAATATCTTGATGATCAGGGAATGAAAATGGTTTCTGCTCATTGTAATATTTATGAAGATTTTGAAACTAAGGTAACTCAGGCTGCTGAGATAGGTATGGATTACTTAGTTTGCCCATGGGTTGGACCGCAAAAAACTATGGATGAATGGAAAAAGGTTTGTGATTTATTTAATTCATGTGGGACAATTTGCAAAAAGCATGGAATTAATTTTGCCTATCATAATCATGCTTATTCGTTTAAAGCATTTACAGGAATGATTCCTCATGATTTTATAATGGATAATACTGATCCAGAATTAGTAGATCATGAAATGGATATTTATTGGGTCGTTACTGGAGGAGCTGATCCAATAACTTATTTAGAAAAATATTCTAATCGGTTCCGACTTTGTCATGTAAAGGATAGGTTGAAAGATGCAGGTGAAGAACGAGAGGCTTCATGTGATTTAGGAACCGGATCTATAGATTTTTCTAAAATATTAAAAGTGGCACAAGATAATGGGATGAAATATTTTATTGTTGAGCAAGAACGATATGATAATTCTACTCCACTTGAAAGTGCTAAAGTTGGAGCTGATTATTTGAAAAAATTAGTTTTTACTTAAAATAAAAAATAGATCAAATAAGAAAAAGCCTCAATTGAAAATTCAAATTGAGGCTTTTTTATTTTGGTTTATACGGTATATTTGAATTTTTTTTACTCATTTGTACTTTTAGATAAATTACTAGTTGTTAATCTGCCAATGGCAAAGATAATTAGGTATTTCATAAGTTTTCTTCAATCAGTTTGGTTGTGCGTAAATTAATCATACAAGTTTAATGCTTCATGGTCAAGCTTTTTTTAATTCTGATTAATAGAATTTTGGTTAAACTGTTATTTTAAAAAACGTTCGGCAAAACTTTCTTTAAAAGCACGACCAATTGGAATGATCATTTTTTCATTTAGGAAAACTTGGTTACTCGCTACTTTTTCAATTTTAAAAGTATTGATTATATACGATTTATGAATCCTCATAAATTGATTGTTGTCCAAATTTTCTAACCAATATCGAAGCGGTTCAGATGATAAATGTTTCTTATCTGCCAAAAATATTTCTGTATAATCAGCATCTGATTTGATGTAGAAAATATTATCAATTATTACTTTTATATGTTCGTAACCTGATTTTATAAAAATTTCTTTTTTTGAATTTTCTAATTTTTCAGAAACTTGTCCAATATTTTTAGTTGGCATTTTTGAAATTGCTTTGACAAACCTCTGAAAGGAAAATGGCTTTAGTAAATAATCCACTACATTAAATTCATAACTCTCTAAAGCGTATTCCGAAAATGCTGTCGTCAAGATAATGGAAGGAGGGTTTGACAGCGATTTTAAAAAATCAATTCCTGAAATTTTAGGTAAATGAATATCTAAAAAGATTAAATCTATTTCCTCCGTTTTTAAAAAATCCATTGCTTGGATAGCATTTGAAAAAGTAGCCTTCAATTTCAAAGTCCCAAGGTCTTCAATGTATTTCTTTAAAATCCTTTGAGCAGGTGGTTGATCTTCAATAATGATACAATTCATTCTTATTCTTTGGTTGCTAGGTCTATTGTCAATCGAACTTCGTAAATATTATTTTTATTTTGAATGTATAATTGATGTGCATTTGGGTAAATTAATTCTAATCTTTTTTTAACATTCTCTAGTCCAATTCCATTTGAAAGGCTATCAGTATTTGATTTAGGGAGGAATGAATTTTTACAAAGGAAACTTAAAGTTCCAGATATTGAAAGGTGCAAATCCACTTCAATCGTAATATTATCCACTTGACTAGCTGTGCTGTGTTTAAATGCGTTTTCAATAAAAACGATTAAAATTAAAGGAGCGATTTTAAAATTGGCAAGAATGTTTTGGGTGGAGAATTTTACCGATCCTCTCTCCTCAACTTGCATTTCACTTAGACTAATAAAATTTTCCAACTGATCAACCTCCTTGGTAAGTGGAACAAAATCTTCTTTACATTCATACAACATATATCGGAGTAGCCCTGAGAGTTCTAGAATTATTTCAGGTGTTTCAGGTGATTGCTCAATAGCGTATGAATAAAGGTTATTTAAATTGTTAAACAGAAAATGAGGATTGATTTGTGTTTTTAAAAATTGTAATTCACTTTCTTTAACTGCAATTTTTAACTCGTCCACTTCTTGCTGTTTTCCCAAGGCATCCCATCCAAATTTGAATCCTGACAACATTGCAATTGGTGGTAATACTTGAGACAGGGTTATTAAAATACCTCCAAATATATTCGCCCGATTTCCTGTGAAAAATATTTTTTCCAAAATAAATTCTTCAACCATAATTACTCCGATAAAAGTTAACAATACAATTACAAAAAATAGGATTGTCTTTTTTTGATAATAAAATCGAGGGAGTAATACATAATTTATGAAAAAAGCAGCGAATGCATAATTTAGAAAAAAGGCAATTTTATAGGCTGGAATACTAGTTTGATTTCTTTCCATTGAATAGAAAAGGAAAACCAATGCGTGCAACACGATTTGGAAAATCACTTCTTTGTAGGACCATCCTTTAGTATTAATTTTTTCGGTCATGATTTCAAAGATAGTTTTTCATGTGGGTTTTTGGAAATGATATCTTTAAACAACTGATTTAGCGGGATAAACAGCAAAAAGAATATCTTAAGAACAAGGATATGAGAAGTAGGACGATGTTAATTTAAGATTGTACGATGAGAAGTATAACCAAATTTTTGAAATCCTTGTTCTTAAATCGCTAATCGATATTTCCCAAGTCGTTAACCCCCTAACTTCTGCCGTTCAAAGATTTGATTTTCATCTGAGAAACAAGCCCCATAATATTGTGTTACAATTATTTAAAATCAAATCAATTTAAAATTATAGAAAATGAACTACTTGAAAACTCTATTATTTATTCTTATCTCCTCCAACTTTCTTTTTGCCCAAAATCAAAAGATAGAAATAACAGGAACTGTTTTAGATAAAAACAGTCAAAATCCTGTAGAATTTGCAACAGTAATGATTGGCGATAATAAAACTAAAGCAGCGATTACAGGAGTTACCACAGAATTGGATGGGGAATTTAAGGTGGAAACTAATGCAACTGATTTTTACATTGAGATTAGTTTTATCGGTTTTGAAAATAAGACGATTACTGAATTTTCAATTAAGAATGGGAAGGTAAGTCTAGGTCAGATTTATATGAGTGAAAATAATCAGGAGCTGGAAGAAGTTGTTGTCAGAGCAGAAAAATCAACTACTGAATTTCGCCTTGATAAACGGGTTTTTAATGTTGGAAAAGATTTAAGTAGTACTGGAGCAAGCGCCTTAGAAGTGTTAAATAATGTTCCTTCTGTTAATGTGGACATTGAAGGTGCAGTTAGTCTTCGAGGAAGTTCTGGTGTTCAAATTCTTATTAATGGAAAACCATCTGTCTTGGCAAGCGAACAAGGGAATGCCCTTGGAACGATTACGGCAGATATGATTGACAAGATAGAAGTGATTACAAATCCTTCTGCAAAATATGATGCTGAAGGAACCTCCGGAATCATCAATATTGTCATTAAAAAAGAAGAGCGAAAAGGAATTAATGGTTCTGTATCAATCAATACAGGTTTTCCTCAAAATCATAGTATTGGTTTGAGCTTAAATCGTCGAACTGAGAAATTTAATCTTTTTAGTCAAGTAGGAGTGGGATATCGAGAAATGCCAAATGACTCTGAGAATATCAATCGAGATTTAGTAAATGGTAAGACTGTATATTCAAATGGTACGGAGCACCGTAATGAAAAGTTTTATAATTTAATATTGGGAACCGATTGCCATATCAATAAAAACAATGTACTTACATTATCTGGAAGTTTTGCTTATGAGGTAGAAGAGCAACCTTCATTGATTAATTTCAAATTGGAAGATGCAGCTGGAGATATTATTAATGAATGGAGTCGAACTGAAACTACTGAAGCTAATAATCCAAAATATCGTTACGAGTTACAATACAAAAGTAACCTTAAGGGGCATAAAGATCATGCTTTATTGATAAGCGGATTAGGTAATTTTTTCGGCAAAGACCAATCCTCAAAATTTTTTAATAACGAAACTGTAGGGAGTGAAGCTTTTGCAGATCAGCAAACTGCCACTAATTTTAAAGAAGGAAAATATACTTTTAGCTTAGATTACACCAAACCTTTTTCTGATAAAATAACTTTAGAAACTGGTGCTCAATATGTTATCAATAATGTGAGTAATGATTTCGAGGTTAGGAATTTAATTAATGATGAATGGATTGCAAATGCTAGTCTAACCAATTTATTTGAATATGATCAAAAGGTGCTTGGTGTATATGGAACAGGTGCATATGAAGGTGATAAATGGGGAGTCAAGTTAGGATTAAGAATGGAAAACACAGACCTCAAAACCTTGTTGGTAAATACTAATCAAGACAACGAAATAAATTTCACCAATTTCTTTCCAACGCTTCATACTTCTTATAAATTGACAGAAGCCTTTTCTATCCAAGGAGGTTATTCACGTAGAATTTTCAGACCAAGATTATGGGATCTAAATCCTTTTTTCAATATCAGAAATACCTTTTCCATCAGAACAGGAAATCCTGATTTACTTCCTGAGTTTACTGATTCCTATGAGGTGTCGAGTATTTATATTGCTGGCAAAACTACTTTTAGTGCTAGTGTTTACCATCGTTATACAACAGATGTGGTAGAAAGAGTTTCTACTTTTGAAAATAATGTCAACACTACCATGCCAATGAATATTGGAACAAATCGGTCAACTGGTTTGGAAATTAATGTGAAATATTCAGCCAGTAAAAAATTATCTTTTAATGGTGACTTCAATTATAACTATTTTAATCGGCAAGGTGAATTAGAAGCGACTTCATTTGATTTTAATGCAAACCGTTGGTCTTCTAAAATAACTTCTAAAATTAAATTCCCTGCAGGTATTGATTTTGAAATGACGGGACAGTATCGTTCTAAATATCAAACGGTGCAGAGTGTAGTGTTTGGTAATTTATTTGCGGATATAGGTTTGAGAAAAAAAATCATGAAAGGTAAAGGTGTTCTTAATTTTAGTGTAAGAGATTTAATTGCTTCAAGAATTAGAGAAAGTGAAACTAGTCAAGATGATTTTTATGCTTATAGTTTTAGACAAAGAGGAAGGTTTATCACTTTAGGATTTAGTTATGGTTTTGGAAAAGGAGAAGCGATGGAGTTTTCAGGAGCGAAAAGAAGATATTAATAAGTTGTTTCATAATATACTGATACTAATTCGGAAAAGTCCCGAATATCTAAGGAATTAGATGTTTGGGACTTTTTTTTGAAAAAAGATGAAAAATTTAAAGTAAAATTACAACTGAATCGTCTTCCTAAGAGAATGAACAATATTTTCAATTATTCTCTGAAAAAATCAAAGACTTTTATGTCTACATCAATGGCGGAAAAACAAGAAAAAAAGATCACCGGAGTTGTTCAGGAATACAGCAATAAGTTGTTTCGATTTATTCGAGGCAAGGTTGCTACGAATGTAGAAGCAGAAGATATTTTGCAAGAAGTTTGGTTTCAGTTAAGTAAAGTGGTTGAGTTGGATTCAATTGAACAATTGAGTGGGTGGTTGTTTAGAGTCGCAAGAAACAAAGTGACTGATAATTACAGAAAGAAAAAACCAGAGTTGTTGGAAGATTTTTCTTATGAAAATGAAGAAGGTGATTTGTTTTTAAAGGATATTTTGATGTCAGATTTTCCAACACCGGAGGAAGAGAATTTGAAAGAATTATTTTGGGAAGAGCTGTTTAAGGCATTGGATGAACTGCCAGAGAAGCAAAAAAACGTTTTTATTTGGAATGAATTAGAAGATCAAACTTTTCAAGAGATTTCAGATAGAACGGGCGATAATATTAAGACATTGATTTCGAGAAAAAGATATGCGGTAAAACATTTACGGACTAGGATGGAAAGTTTGTACAAAGAATTTTTTGAAGATGATTGACGAGTTTAAATCCTATTTATTTTACGTTGAAGCTTCAACGTATACTTTTAGAAAAAAATCAATCAAATTGACAAAAGCAAAATTTAACTAATCATGTACAATAATAATTTTAAAAATAAGAAATTTCACCCAATCAAAATTCTAGGAATAGCTGGGATGGTGGTGTTATTTTTAGGGATTGCTGGAGGAGTTGTAATGTTTTTGTGGAATGCAATTATCCCTGAAGTAACAGGATGGAAACCTTTGACTTATTGGCAATCAATAGGACTTTTAGTACTTTTTAAAATTCTATTTGGAGGCTTTGGAAGAGGCTCTGGAAGACACCATTACCGTCAATCACGATGGAAGGTAATGAGAAACAAGTGGAGAGGAATGGGTTCAGCTGAAAGAAAGCAAATGAAAGAAAAATGGATGCATATGAATAAAGAGGAGAAAAGAGCGTTTAAACAAAAATGGAAAAATTACTGTAAAGGGAAGGAAGAGGAATAATTTTTTGAATATTGAATATCGATCAAGGAAAATCGATTTGAGAAGTTTGACAATGTTATTATGGACTATCGACATACTTCTCAAATCCTTATTCGATATTCGTTATTCGATATTCTTGACACATCGAAATCCTGTATGATTTAATCCAGTATCGGGACTAGAACCCATTCGACGAGCATTTCTATAACCAGAGCAATATCCATCATTGCAAAGAAATGAGCCACCTCTAATTATCTTTTCTTGTTGATATGGGTTGTATGGATTAAAACCCACATCAGGCCCTTGAGTATTGATTTTTTCAGCATTAGGTTTTTTATAAAATTCTACATCTAACCAATCTGAGCACCACTCCCAAACATTTCCAGACATGTCAAAAAGGCCGTACTCATTTGCTTCAAAAGATTTAACTGGCGCTGTTGTCGAATATCCATCACTCATAATGTTTTTGAAAGGAAATGCTCCTTGCCAAAAATTAGCTTTAGGTTTTCCTTCATTGACATTTTCATTCCCCCAAGGATAGATCGTGTTTTCTTTTCCACCTCTTGCTGCCCATTCCCATTCTGCTTCGGTAGGTAACCTTTTTCCAGACCATTTAGCATATTCCGCAGCATCTTCCCAAGAAATATGAACAACTGGGTGGTTCATTTTATTTTCCAAGTTACTATTAGGTCCCTCAGGATGTTGCCAGTCTGCACCTATTGTCCATCGCCACCATAAGGCTGGATTATTGAGAGGGACTTGTTCGGTTAATTCATGAAAAACCAATGCTCCAGGTTGAAGCAAACTGTCTGCAGGTTTTGGTGTGTTTGGTGGAAGACTAGTTTTTATCTCTTCCCAAATAATAGGTCGTTCTGCTATTGTAATGTATTTTGTGGCTGCTATAAATTCTTTGAATTGTTGATTTGTCACTTCACTTTCATCCATCCAAAATGAATTTATTTTCACCTTATGTTTTGGAAATTCATTTGCGTCTGCTTGATCATTATCTCCACCCATATTTAAAGTCCCGCTTGGTATTAAAACCATCTCGTCTTTTTTTTCAATTATGATTGAGGTTGTATTGCTCGTGCAACTCAAATGACATGTAACACAAAATAATAAAGAGATTAAAACGAAATAATGATTTTTGAAAAATGAGTGAGGCAAAGTCATAAATTTAATTTTATTTAAAAACGTTCGATAAGCAAAACTATGATTTTAATTGAAATAGATATGTAATTATTTTTTTTTAAATGAAAAAAAAATGATTCTTTGTAGAAATATATTTTCATTAAAAAATAATCTAATGCTAAACGCAATCACTCGAGCTATAAGCCCAAATATGGATAATTGTGAACTCACACATTTTGAGAGAGAACCAATCAATATTCAACAAGCCATTCAACAGCATAAAGAATATGAAAAAAATTTAGAGAAACTAGGATGTAAAATCATTTCTGCTGTTGCTGCACCAGATTTACCTGATAGTGTTTTTGTGGAAGATTGTGCAATTGTACTAGATGAGATTGCAATCATGACTCACCCTGGTGCTGAAAGTAGAAGAGAAGAAGTAAAAGGGATTGCAGAAGTTTTAGCCCCTCATAGAGAGTTGTTTTTTATTGAATCTCCAGGGATTATTGACGGTGGAGATGTTTTAGTTATTGGGAGAAATATATGGGTGGGGTTGAGTAATAGAAGTAATCTCGGAGCCATTGAACAATTGCAAAAAATAACTTCAGCATTTGGTTATACTGTTTTAGGAGTAGAGGTTACAGATTGTTTGCATTTAAAATCTGCGGTGACTCAGGTAGCTGAAAATACTGTGCTATTAAATCCAAGTTGGATTAAAGTTGGTATTTTTAAGGACTTTAAAATCATCGAAACTCATCCAGATGAACCCAATGCTTCAAATGCATTACCAATAAATGATGTTGTTCTTTTTCCAAAAGCTTATCCTTTAACTGCAAAAAGATTAGAAGAAAACGGTATCCAAATTATCTATTTGGACAATTCAGAGGTAACGAAAGCAGAGGGAGCATTGACATGCTGCAGTATAATTTTTAAAACATAAGTGTTAATTAGTTTTTTTGGGAAACCACGGAAAAAACATATTTACACGTTCCTTATAATTTTTGTATTCAGGCCTTTTTTTTAAGGAGTAGTATTCTGATGGTATAGCTCCTGTCAAATAAACTAAAGACAAATACATCACCCAAGAAACAAATAATAATCCTAAGCCAAGTAAAATCCAAATAACCATATGCTCTGACGATTGTAACGTTATCCAAGATGGAATTGCTGCAATAACTAATGCATTCCATACCATCCACTCAGCGAAGTAATTGGGGTGTCTAGAGTATTGCCAGAGTCCGACATTACATACTTTATTTTTTTTACCAAGGGCAGACATTTTCCTTAAAAAACTTAATTTTTGTGTATCAGCTTTTGCTTCCATTAAAAAAGCTAGAATCCATAAAATCAATCCAATAATTTCAAAAATAGAAAAAGTTGGATTTGGATTTGAGGAAATTATTAGTGCAGGAAAAGCCAAAAATGAGGCATTGGCCAGACCTTGAGCCAACGCATCAACCTGCATTGCTAGAGAAGTATTGGTTTTGCCAGCTCGTTCCCATCTACCTTTTTGATATTGATATCTTGGAAATTCTTTTTTCATATACCCCTTTTTCCAAAGCATCAGTGCACCGATACCCATGCGCATTCCAATAAAAATATAAATACCTGCCACAATCCAAACTCTTAAATGATATCCCTCTCCAAAAAGAAGCGTAAGTACACCAATCACGAAAAGTCCCCACGGCCAACCAATATCAACGTAGCTTAATCTTCCAGTCTTCATTATTGGCCAGCAAACAACCAAACTGAAAAGAATTAGTTGAGTTAATCCATTTATTAAGGGAAGATTATTAAAAGAAGAGGTGATTAGTAAAATTACCCATCCAATGATAAACGGGAATAGTGGCTTAATATATTTCATCCCTAAAAATATATATAGTTATTGATTAAAAAGAATTTTTATTGTTTTTGCAATTCACATGGAACAAGTTAAGTTCAAGAAATTCCTTTTGGATATTTTTATAATTATATTCTTACTGAATCTTAGGTATAAAATAATCCAGTTTTTTTCGATTGTCCACTTTTACTTTTTATTTATCCTGCTTGCCTCTTACCTCGAACTCCCAAAATACCCATTCTTTGGTGAGTGCGAAAAAGTGACTATTGATAATATGTGTAAATTTTTATTTGATTATTATTTAATATCAATAGGATGCAAAAACGACAGAAGTACATTTGGAAAAGAGAATTTATAAAAGAACAATTTGAGAAAATTGAGTGGAATTAACTTTTTACTGATGCTTTGAAAAAAATTGTCGAGTTGGTAGATAATTTGAAAAAAGTATTTGTGGTGGCAAAATTTTTTACCATTAAGTTTAGGATAGAGAAACGAGGAATATAAATCAATGTTGGTTATTTTATATGCAGAATTAGATAAATATGGTTTTAATATTTATAATGTTGGAAAAGTTTAAAATTGAAAATAAATGTTTAAGCTAGTGCGATGGAATAAGGGAAAATTAGAATTGCTAAATTTATTTTCGAATCTGAAATCCTCAATCAAATAGATTGATCTAAATATTTAAAATGGTCTACCTACTATATTAACTTAATTGGAAAAACATATCTTTGCAAAATGAGTCCCACACTGCTTTCTTCTCCCTTACAAGGGTTTACAGATTATAGATTTAGAAATACTTTCAATAAATATTTTGGTGGAGTGGATACTTTTTATGCACCCTATATTAGATTGAATGGAAAAATGGTCATTAAGGCAAATTTTGATCGAGATATTCAATTGAAAAATAATACAACTGTAAATGTTATTCCTCAAATTATGACCAATGATGCTGATGAATTTATTTTCGTCACTAAATTTATTCAAAGCTTAGGTTATCAAGAACTAAATTGGAATCTTGGATGTCCGTATCCGATGGTAATTAATAAATGTATGGGTTCTGGATTGATTAATGATCCTGATCGAATTGATCGCATCCTTGACAGAGTGCATTCTGAAACTGATATTACTGTTTCTATGAAAATGAGAATGGGGTATGAGGATAATAAAGAAATCATTAAATCATTTCCTGTGCTTGGAAAATATCCTTTAAAAAATATAGCAATACATGCACGAATAGGAAAACAGCTATATAAAGGTGGTGTTGATTTAGATGGTTTTCAAAAATGTATTGATCATAGTCCTCATAAACTTTACTATAATGGAGACATTACGACAGTTGAGATATTTCGGAGGATGAAGGAACGTTTTCCAGTTATAGATCATTGGATGCTTGGCCGAGGGTTAATAGCTGATCCTTTTTTGCCATTAATGATAAAAAATAATTCGGAAGAATATCCTGAAGATCGTTTTGAGATATTTAGCAAATTTCACGACAGGCTATTTTCAGAATACGAACAGAAGTTAACCGGTGATAAACAAATCATTATGAAGATGCTCCATTTTTGGCAGTATTTTGCAATACCACTTTCTAACCCAACGAAGATTGTGAAAAAAATAAAAAAGGCAAAAACTATAGCGGTGTACGATGAAGCGGTAGCTGAAATTTTAGATAATGAACGAGAGTTTCATTATTCTAAAATTTCAATCTAGGATTGTTAATGTTTGTAAGTAATTTTCTAATTTATTTTTTTTTCTCCACCATATCTAGTGCCACATCAATAATCATATCTTCCTGACCACCTACCATATTTCTTTTCCCTAATTCCACTAAGATAGATCGTGTATCCAATCCGTATTTCTTTGCAGCCCTTTCCGAATGTAAGAGAAAACTAGAATACACTCCAGCGTATCCTAAAGAAAGAGTTTCTCGGTCAACTCGTACAGGTCTTGATTGCAAAGGTCTAACGATATCATCTGCAATATCCATTAATTGATATAAATCACAATTGGGTTCTTTTCCCATTTTTTTTATGACAGCAATTAATACTTCAAGTGGAGCATTTCCTGCTCCTGCACCCATCCCTGCAAGTGATGCATCTAATCGGTTTGCACCATATTGCATAGCAGCAACAGTATTAGCAACACCCAGTGAAAGGTTGTGATGACAATGGATTCCTACTTCTGTTTCTGGTTTTAAAATATTCCGATAAGCCTTTACTCTTTCAATAACTCCATCCATCAAAAGTGCTCCAGCAGAGTCTGTAATATAAACACAGTCAGCTCCATAATCTTCCATTAATTTAGCTTGCTTGGCTAATTTTTTGGGCTCGTTCATATGAGCCATCATCAAAAAACCGCCTACATCCATTCCCATCTTTTTCGCAGCTTCGATATGCTGCTGAGAAATATCTGCTTCAGTACAATGAGTGGCGATTCTGACAGATTGAACTCCAAGGTCTCTTGCTCTTTGTAAATCTTTTATGGTGGCAATTCCTGGAAGTAGGAGAGTAGTTAACTTGGCATGTGTCAATTTTTCAGCAATACCCTCTAGCCATTCCCAATCAGTATGTGCGCCAAATCCATAATTGAAACTTCCACCTTTAAGTCCATCACCATGTGAAATTTCAATGGCATCAACTTTAGCTTTATCCAGGGAAAGAGTTATATCTTGAATTTGTTCTTTTGAATATTGATGGCGAATGGCATGCATTCCATCTCGGAGAGTTACGTCTTGAATATATAGTTTATGATTCATTTTTTCTTTTCTATTGTCAAAATAATAATATCTAGCTTAAAGTTAACATCGATAACTTCTCGCCAGTGGCAAGCGCAGCACTAGTCATTATATCTAAATTTCCAGCGTACTCTGGTAAATAATGACCTGCTCCTGTGACCTGCAAAAGTACGGTAGTTTTTAACCCATGTCGAAGCCCAAGGCCTTCTATAAAAACAGGTTTGTCTTCTGGGATCTCTTCAAATTGAATAGCTTGATGAAGAGAATAGCCAGGTACATATTTTTTCACTTCTTGGACCATTTCATGAATACTATTTCGAATTAAATCAAGGTCGGTTTTCTCACTCAAGGTAAAAACTGTGTCTCGCATTACCATAGGTGGTTCTGCAGGGTTTAAAATAATGATAGCTTTTCCTTTGTCTGCTCCACCTACTTTTTCAATAGCAAGTGAAGTTGTTTCAGTAAATTCATCAATATTTGCTCGAGTTCCTGGCCCAGCAGACTTAGATGATATTGAGGCTACGATTTCTCCATAGTGAACATTTGCAATTTTGGAAACAGCTGCCACTATGGGTATGGTTGCTTGACCTCCACAAGTAACCATATTTACATTTTTAACATTGATATTGTCTTCGAAATTTACGGGTGGAACTAGGAATGGGCCAATAGCAGCAGGAGTTAAATCAATAACTCTTTTATCAGGATATTTTTCAATAATTGAATTATTATAAATATGTGCTTTAGCGGAAGTTGCATCGAAAACTAATTTAATTTCCTTCCATTCTGACATTCTTATTAGGCCAGAAATTCCGGTTGCGCAAGTTATGACACCCATTCGTTTTGCTCTAGCTAATCCATCTGAATTTGGATCGATTCCTACCATGACTGACATTTCTAGTAAATCAGAGGTTCTTAATATTTTAATCATTAAGTCTGTTCCAATATTCCCTGATCCGATTATGGCTACTTTTACTTTTCCCATAATTTTTTATATTTTTTTATGTTATTACTTTCCGAAAGAAACTGAAACAGAACCAAGTCCATCAATTTCAGCTTCAAATTGATCACCCTGATATCCTGTTACCATTGGGCCTAATGCACCGGTTAATATTACATCACCTGCTTTAAGTGGAGTGCCATTATGTATCATTTTTTTTACCAACCAAATCGTAGCATTTAATGGAGACCCCAAGCAGCTTGAACCTGATCCTTCAGAAGCAAGTGTGCCGTTTTTGGTCATCTTCATTTTGCATTTTACCATGTCAAAATCAGATAGCTTAGTTGGACGATGTCCCAAAACATAATGACTAGCTGAAGCATTGTCTGCAATTGTATCAGTAATTTTAATATTCCAATCTGCAATGCGACTACCGACTATTTCTAAGCAAGGTAACGCATAATCAATAGCCGAAATTAGTTGATGAATAGTTACCGTTGGATTAGTAATACTTTTCCCCAAAACAAATGCTATTTCAGCTTCTGCTTTAGGTTGATGTAGTTCATTCCATGGTATCTCATCTCCGTTAAGTACTTCCATTGTATTGAGTAAAGCACCAAAGTCTGGTTGGTCAACACCTAATTGTTTTTGAATTATTTTGTTGGTTAGCCCAATTTTTCTACCAATGATTCGAGCACCATTTTTTACGCGAAGATTTATATTTTGGGTTTGAATTTGATAAGCCAGCTCTATATTTTCATTACCGATTATTTCTCGAATAGGAGAAATCACTTCGCCTGTTTGACTGGCGTTTCTAAGTTGCTCTGCGATTGTATCAATATTAGAAAAATTTTCCATTTGAGGAGTTTGATTTTAAAATTTTATCACACAAATTTATAAAAATGAAGGTGAAATTTCACTTAAAGTAAGAGTTATTAAGAACCCAAATTTGAATTATTAAAATTCGGGTTTAATAATTTAGGATAAAGGCCTACTTTTTTTTTTACTTGATTTGTTCATTGTGATTAAATTCCTACCCGGCTGCAAAAAATACTATTTACAATAAATACTTGCTTAATTAATATTCATTCTTTTTTTTAACTAAATTTTTAATTGGAGGAGTGTAATTATCTTTAGTACTAAAATGGTTAGGTACTATCTTTTTGGGGATGTTTATTAAAATTAGTTTAGGGTTAGACTAAAATTGAATAAGTTGCTAAACTAAATGTAGCCATTTTTAAATGAGCTTTCTAGATAATGTTATATTAGTCTTCTCTGCATAATTTTATATTGAATATTATTTAAATAAAATCTTATTTCTAAAAAGTAGGAGATGCTTAGTATTATTGTGTAAGTTTTATAATCCCTATTTAAAATAATAATAGAATAACATATGAGTTTATCTAAACAAATTGCTAATTATGTAAGGGATATTTATTTCGGTAAAAACTGGACTAATTCAAATATCAAAGAAAAGTTGGAAGATGTTGACTGGATGCAGGCAATTACCATAGTAAATTCTTACAATACAACAGCGATGTTAGTTTTTTATACCAGTTATTATCTAATAGGGATTATGAATATTTTGAAAGGAGGAACACTCGATATTCGAGATCGGTTCAGTTATGAATTGTCTCCTATTAAGTCAGCAGAGGATTGGCAAGAATTAAAAAATAAATCATTTGACGAGGCAGAGGAATATGCACGGCTAATTGAAGAAATGCCTGATGATAAATTTTGGGAAAACTTTGTCAAAGAGGAATATGGGAATTATTACCGAAATATTCATGGTTCGATAGAACATTTATATTATCACTTTGGTCAAATTATCTTAATTGAACAATCGATTTTGGAAGAGGTATAATCGATTAAAATTTTGAAAAAAAGAGTTATTAGTTATTTCGAAAACTGATAACTCTTTTTTTCGATGTGTTAAATATTATAATGGAATATTTCCATGCTTCTTTTTAGGTAAATTTACCGATTTGTTTTCTAAGCTTGAAAAAGCTTTGATTAATTTTCGTCTTGTATTCTTTGGTAAAATAACCTCGTCGATAAAACCTCTCCGAGCTGCTCGATAAGGATTCGCAAATTTTTCAGCGTACTCTTTTTCCTTCGCGGATAGTTCTGCTTCTGAGTCTTCGGCAGCCTTAATTTCTTTTCGGAAAATAATTTCACTTGCACCTTTTGCACCCATTACAGCAATTTCTGCATTGGGAAATGCATAATTCATATCTGCTCCAATATGTTTGGAATTCATTACATCGTATGCTCCACCATATGCTTTTCTGGTAATGACTGAAATACGAGGAACGGTCGCTTCACTTAAAGCATAGAGTAATTTTGCACCATTGGTAATGATTCCATTCCATTCCTGATTGGTCCCTGGAAGAAAACCAGGAACATCAACTAAAACTAATAATGGAATGTTAAAGCAATCACAAAAGCGAGTAAACCTAGCTGCCTTTTTTGAACTCTCCACATCTAAAACACCAGCTAAATTCATTGGTTGATTGGCAACAATCCCTATACTTCGTCCTGCCAATCTTGCAAAGCCTACCACTATGTTTTCTGCATAGTTTTTGTGGATTTCAAAAAAAGTTTTTCGATCTGTAATTCCTTCGATGATGTTTCGCATGTCGTAGGGTTGATTAGCACTTTCAGGAATAATGCTTTCCAATTCTTCTCGGATTTCATCTCCCATTTTATAGGGCAATTTAGTAGGAGTATCCTCACAATTTTGAGGCATGTAACTCAATAGTATTTTTATTTTTTCGATACAATCAATATCATTTCCTGCTGTCAAATGAGTAACACCCGATTTGGTGGAATGAGCACTTGCACCTCCCAATTCCTCAGAGGTTACTTCTTCGTTAGTTACAGTTTTTACAACATTTGGTCCTGTGACAAACATGTAACTAGTGTTCTCTACCATTATGGTAAAGTCTGTCATCGCTGGAGAATAAACTGCTCCACCTGCACAAGGACCCATGATTGCTGAGATTTGAGGCACAACTCCTGAGGCCATCACATTCCGATAAAAAATATCAGCGTAGCCACCCAGTGAACGAACACCTTCTTGGATTCTTGCTCCACCACTATCATTTAGACCAATAACAGGTGCACCAACTTTCATGGCAGTGTCCATTATTTTACAAATCTTTTCAGCATGAGTTTCCGAAAGTGCTCCACCAAAAACGGTAAAATCTTGTGCGAAAACATAAACTAATCGACAATTAATTGTTCCATAACCAGTCACCACTCCGTCACCATAAAATTGTTGGTTTTCCATACCAAAGTCTGTGGTTCGATGGGTGACGAGCATTCCGATTTCTTCAAAAGAACCTTCGTCCATTAGAAAATGAATTCTTTCACGAGCGGTTAGTTTCCCTTTTTTATGTTGCTTGTCAATTCGAGCTTGACCACCTCCAAGGTAGGCTTCTTCTATCTTTTGATTTAGGGTTTCTACTTTTTTTGACATGTTTTAAATGTTATATATTTGAAAAGGAAATGGCTAAGCCTTGCATCCTTTAATCATGATTTCTAAAATTTGTGAGGCTGCCTCTGAAATAACCGTCCCCGGACCAAAGACTCCAATCACTCCTGCCTTAAATAAAAAGTCATAATCTTTGGGGGGAATGACTCCACCAGTAATGACCATGATATCCTCTCGATCTAATTTTTTTAATTCTTTGATTACTTGAGGAACCAAAGTTTTATGTCCAGCAGCTAACGAAGAAATTCCTAGTATGTGCACATCATTTTCGATTGCTTGTAGAGCCGCTTCCTTTGGCGTTTGAAATAATGGTCCAACATCTACATCAAAACCAATATCTGCAAAACTCGTCGCTATAACTTTTGATCCTCGATCATGACCATCTTGACCAAGTTTTGCTACCATAATTCTTGGACGACGACCGTCTAGTTTGGCAAATTTATCAGAAAGCTCTATCGCTTTTTTAAAATCTTTATTGCTAGAGATTTCATTTGAGTAAGCTCCTGTAATTGTTTTGTTTTTTGCTTTGAATCTTCCGAATTCTTTTTCCATAGCATCTGATATTTCACCTAGTGTGGCTCGAAGACGAGCTGCTTTAATTGCAAAGTTGAGAAGATTTCCATTACCTGATTTAGCACATGAAGTGATTTTTTTTAGAGTCGCTTGAACTACTTTTTCATCACGTTTTGATTTAATTCTTTTCAGTCGATTAACTTGTGATTTTCGAACCGCAGAATTATCGACTTCTAATGTGTCTAAAACAGCATCATCTTCATGTTGAAAAATATTGACTCCAATTATTTTATCAATACCACTATCGATTCGAGCTTGTTTTCGAGCAGCAGCCTCTTCAATCTTAAGTTTGGGAAGGCCATTTTCGATAGCTTTAGCCATCCCACCAAGTGATTCGATTTCCTCAATTAATTTCCATGCTTTTTCAGCGATTTCTTTGGTTAAATATTCTACATAATAAGAGCCACCCCAAGGATCAACTACATCAGTAATATTGGTTTCTTTCTGTAAATATTTTTGAGTATCACGAGCAATTTTTGCAGAAAAATCAGTCGGTAAGGCAATAGCTTCATCTAGCGAATTTGTATGTAAGGATTGAGTTCCTCCTAGTATAGCAGACATTCCTTCTATCGTTGTACGAGCAATGTTATTGAATGGATCTTGCGCAGTCAAACTCCAGCCAGAGGTTTGAGAATGAGTACGTAGAGCCATTGATTTTGGATTAATTGGGTTGAATTGTTTTACGATTTTTGCCCATAATATTCTTGCTGCTCGCATCTTTGCAATTTCCATAAAATGGTTCATTCCAATTCCCCAAAAGAAAGATAAGCGAGGTGCGAACTCGTCAATTTTCAGTCCAGCTTTCAATCCCGTTCGAATATATTCTAATCCGTCGGCTAATGTGTAAGCTAATTCAATATCAGCAGACGCACCTGCTTCGTGCATATGGTAACCACTAATACTTATTGAATTAAATTTGGGGATATTTTGGGAAGCGTATTCAAAGATATCACCAATGATTCGCATGGAGGGTTGCGGTGGGTAAATGTAGGTATTCCGAACCATAAACTCTTTTAAAATGTCATTTTGGATGGTTCCGCTTAGTTTGGATTGATCGACTCCTTGTTCTTCTGCTGCAACTATGAAAAATGCCATGATGGGTAATACTGCTCCATTCATGGTCATAGAAACAGACATTTTATCTAATGGGATTTTGTCAAAAAGAATTTTCATATCTTCAACAGAATCAATGGCTACTCCCGCCATTCCAACATCGCCGGTTACTCTGGGATGATCTGAATCATAGCCTCGGTGGGTTGCTAAATCAAATGCAACTGATAATCCTTTTTGGCCTTGTGCTAAATTCCTACGGTAAAATGCATTACTCTCTTTGGCTGTGGAAAAACCTGCGTATTGTCTAATTGTCCAAGGTCTAACAGCATACATTGAACTGTATGGTCCTCGCAAGTAAGGTGGAATTCCAGCGACATAATTGAGATGTTTTGAATTTTTAAGGTCGTCCGCAGCAAAATGTGAAGGTATTGTTATTCCTTCAGGTGTCTTCCAAGAATTTGCCTTCTTTCTTGGAGAAATAGAAGCTGTTTTTCGCTGGTATTTTATTTTTTTAAAGTCGGGTTTTTTCATTGCGATTTTATTACTTCATATTTTTATAGCAATTAGGTTTTTTATCCCGTGTGTGCTAAAATTTTATATTCTAGATTTTTTCCAAATAGAATTTTCATTCTTTACAGCTTTTAACTGCTTTTTTTCTTTTAAAAGTAATTGGGTTGCCAATACTGCAGCAATTTCTTGTTCTTCTTTTTGATTGGCTAAAAGTTGCTCAGTCGAAAAATAATTTTTTACAAAGTGAGTGTCAAAATTTCCACTCGTGAATGCTTCATGTTCGCAAACGAACTTCCCAAATGGAAGAGTAGTTGCAACGCCTTCGATTTGATAATCATTAATGGCTTTTAGCATTAGGCCAATTGCTTCTTCCCTCGTTTTTCCGTAAGTGATTAGTTTGGCAATCATTGGGTCATAGTAAATTGGAATATCTTGTCCTTGCTCGTATCCATCATCCAATCGTATTCCTTCTCCTTTTGGGCGGATATATGTTTCTAAAGATCCAACATTAGGTAGGAAATTATTTAATGGATCTTCTGCATAAATTCTTAATTCTAGAGCATGGCCTGTAATTGACAAATCATTTTGGGTGAAGGATAGTTTTTCTCCTTTGGCTACTTTAATTTGTTGTTCGACCAAATCAATTCCAGTTATCAATTCTGAGACTGGGTGCTCTACTTGGAGTCGAGTATTCATTTCCAAAAAGTAAAAATTATTATTTTCATCCAACAGAAATTCTACAGTTCCTGCACCAATATAATTGCAAGATTTAGCAACTTTGATGGCTGCATCTCCCATTGCTTCTCTAAGCTTTGAAGTTAGAACTACAGATGGTGCTTCTTCAACTACCTTTTGATGGCGGCGTTGAATACTGCATTCTCTCTCAAAAAGGTGAACGAAATTTCCATGTGTATCTGCTAAAACTTGAATTTCAATATGACGAGGTGAGCTAACATATTTTTCTATGAAAACAGAACCATCACCAAAAGCTGAGATTGCCTCTGAAATGGCACGCTCCATTTGCTCAGGTAATTCTTCTTTGTTTTCAACTACTCGCATACCTTTTCCACCACCACCTGCAGAAGCTTTTATTAATATTGGAAAACCAATTTCACTTGCTATTTTTTTGGCTAATTCCACATCAGTAATCGCTTCTTCTATTCCTGGAACCATTGGAATATTGTATTCTTTTACAGCTTCCTTAGCTGCTAATTTACTTCCCATGACTTCAATAGCATGAGTTCCTGGGCCGATAAAAGTAATACCGTTTTCTTCCACCATTTTTGCAAAAGCCGAATTTTCACTCAGGAATCCATACCCTGGGTGAATTGCATCTGCATTTGTATCTCTGGCAGCTTGTATGATTTTTTCCATTTGCAAATAAGACTCGGAAGAAGGTGATGGACCTAATATAACAGCCTCATCTGCGAAGCGAGTATGTCGGGCATTTCTATCTATTTCAGAATAAACGGCTACCGTTTTGATTCCCATTTTTTTTGCGGAGCGCATTACTCTTAGGGCTATTTCTCCACGATTGGCTATTAATATCTTTTTCATTGATTTTTTTTCTAGTTGATTTCTTTAAACTTCTTCCAAACTGCTTGCGCTAAATCATCAGTTAGTTTTTCTAAATAATAACTCCCTGCTGCTGGATCTTGCACTTTGTCTAAGTAACTTTCTAGCTGCATTAGGTATTGAGTATTTAGTGCAATCCTTTGAGCATTCAAAGTTTCTTTTTTATTTTTAAAACTATCAGATGGGTAAATGTATAACCTGTTAGTTCCTCCAATTACTGCAGACATAGCTTGTGTAGTTGCTTTAATTTTATTGTAATTTTCATCGTCGGTATGAGTTGATGAGGTTAAATGTGTTTCTATTGTGATATTTGATTTTAAAGAGCTCTTCCAACTTTTGACAATTAAATTCCAAAGTATTTTTAATACTCTTATTTTTGCAATATTTAAAAAATAGGAATCATCAAGTTGAATTGAAAATTGAATATTGGAAAGTAGGCTTTTCAATTCTAAGTCTTTTTTATTCCATTTTTCTAAATAAGAGTTTGCTTTTGATATCGTTTGCACCACTTCTTCTACAACGTTTTTTTGTCCTTGGTGAAAAACACGTGCGTTTATTGTTATTAACTTGGCTAGAGGAAGTTGTTTTGATAATTTTTGGATTACTGGATATTCAGATGGAAGAATAGTTGTACCATCTGAAAATTGAATGGAAAAGGCTACTTTTTTCAGGTTTAAATCTTTGTCTTTCACAATGGAAAGAAAGTTTTGGACAATACTTTTCCATGTTTTTTGATGAAAAATGAAACAAGTTGAAATCCATTCATGATTGATTCCTGTTAATAAGGCTTGCAGTTCCTTTTTATTGGGACTTTTTAATAATTCAAAACATAAAGCATTAGCCCCTTTTTCCAAAAGGATGAGTGCTTCCTTATTGGCTGTTTTCACATTTTTAACAATAATAAGAACGCCTTTTTCCCAATTATTAGATTTTCCATCTCTCAAAATTGGCTTGGGCAGTTCTTTTAAATCATCCGAATGCGCAAAAGGAGATACCTTTAATTCTTCACTGATTATCCAATTCAAATTCTCAATTGGTTTACCCTTCAAATCTTTCTCGACTTTTGTTAGCCAATTTTGCTTTGATGATTTTTTAAAATCCTTAAATGATAATTTCATGCAATATATTTTCAAGACTTGTAAAAACTCAAACAAAGATATTCAAACAAAACTAAGGTACAAAGTCTATTTTTCTTTTTCTGAGGATCAAAAAAGGTTTTCTTTTTTTTGTTAAAATGTTGGGATTTGACAAAGATTTAGATAATTTCCATTTCATTTAACAAAACGAAAAAAAAACATATGCAACTATCAACTTTAGACTGGTCAATTGTCGGTATTTATTTCTTTATGGTTTTGGCCGTAGGTCTATATTTTTCCAAAAAGTCAAGTTCGAGTATAAATGAATTTTTCCTTTCTGGGAGAAATATGCCATGGTGGCTATTGGGAATATCTATGGTTGCAACAACTTTTTCCTCCGATACACCTAATCTAGTAGCTGGACTTGTTCGTGAAAATGGTGTATCTGGTAATTGGGGTTGGTGGGCATTTTTGGTAACAGGAATGTTGACGGTTTTTGTTTATGCTAAATTGTGGCGAAGATCTGAAGTTTTAACCGATATTGAATTTTATGAATTAAGATATAGTGGGAGTACTGCGGCATTCTTGAGAGGATTTCGTGCGCTCTATTTAGGATTAGTCTTCAATGTTTTAGTGATGGGAACGGTCTCTCTGGCTGCAATCAAATTTGGAGAAATTGTACTCGGTTTGGAAGGCTGGAAAACTTTATTGATAGCTGGAACTGTTACAATTTCATATAGCACTTTAGGTGGTTTAAAGGCAGTAATAATTACTGATTTTGTACAGTTTGTATTGGCAATGATTGGTTCAATTTGGGCTTGTATTTATATTGTTAATTTACCTGAAATTGGAGGTCTTTCTTCTTTGATTACACATGAGGCAGTTGCCCCAAAGCTATCTCTTTTGCCAGATATGTCTGATCCTTCCGTCTGGGTTCCAGTATTGATGGTTCCTTTGGCCGTTCAATGGTGGGCCTCCTATTATCCTGGATCAGAACCAGGTGGCGGTGGTTACATAGCACAACGAATGTTCTCTGCAAAAGATGAAAAAAACGCTATTGGAGCGACCTTATTATTTAATATCGCTCACTATGCCTTGAGACCATTTCCGTGGATACTAATTGCATTGGCTTCGTTAGTTATCTTTCCTGAATTAAGTGACATTTCTTCAGTTTTTCCAACTTTATCAGCAGATAAAATTGGTCATGACATTTCCTATCCCGCCATGCTGACTAAATTGCCATCCGGACTTTTAGGTTTAGTTGCTGCAAGTTTGATCGCAGCATTTATGTCGACCATGAGTACACAAATGAACTTAGGGGCATCTTATTTAGTTAATGATTTTTATAGAAGATTTATTAAACCTGAGGCGTCTCAAAAGGAGTTGATTAATGCTGCAAAAGGATTTACTGTAATTAGTGCAATTCTAGGGATGGGATTAGGTTTAGTTTTAACTGATGCAACACAAGCATTTAACTTACTTTTACTTTTAGGAGCTGGAACTGGGGCTATCTACATATTGAGATGGTTTTGGTGGAGAATTAATGCTATGACAGAAATTGTTGCAATGGTAGCATCGTTGGTGATAGCAGGATTTTTTACATTTGGTAATCATGGATTGGAAGGATGGCAAACTCTTGTTGTTGGCGCACTTCTGACTACGATTATTTGGATAGGTTCTACTTTTATTACGGAGCCGACTGATGAAAAAACACTACGTAATTTTTATAAAAAAATTAGACCTAGTGGAAGTGGCTGGGATAAAGTCATAGAAAATGCAAAAGCTGATGGTGTTGAAATTGTAAAAGAAAAAAGTCAATTGCCATTAGAATTACTGTGCTGGTTAGTTGGCTGTATTTCTGTTTACTCGACATTGTTCGCGACAGGTAATTGGATTTATGGAAATGTTTCTACTGCTTCAATTTTGACTGTGATTGCACTTACTGGAGGAGCATTTTTATTTAGGGTCTGGGGAAGTTTACAAACAGATGAATAGAAAATGAATTTTATCTACTGATAATTAAGATCAAAAGGTAAACAAAAATATTAAATTTTAGTTTTTAAAAGGTATTGGATAGCATAAAGTTATTTGATACCTTTTAATTTTTTAATCGAGAATACAACAATTTTTAAAAAATGAGTCATACAAGCTTTAGAGGATTTGGATTTGTGTTTGTTTTGTTATCCCTTATGAATATAAATCAATTGAATGCTCAATTAGATTGGGTCTCGTGGAGTTCTGTTCAATTAAATTACAAAGCTGGTGATAAATTTATAGTGAAGTTAAAACCCATTTGGCGACAAAAAAATGACTTGTCAAAATATGATAATACCTCGATAGACGTTATTTTGTCCTATAAAATAAATAAACAATGGTCGGTGGATATAAATAACCGTCATTGGTTTCTTCCAAAAGATGGAGATGATCGAGAGTTTTGGTTTTTTGATTTAAATCATAAAGTCCCATTATCTTCCAAATTTGTTTTTTCTAATAAACTAAGATATCATCTTGGCGTAGATTGGAATCGTGAAGATACCGATTTTTTGAGATGGCTTTCTAAAGTTTCATACAAAACAGGTAAGAAAATAAATCCATTTATTGGTTCGGATTTTTTTTATAGGTTTCCTGACGATAATGTACTTGCTAGATTAAGGTATAAAATCGGTGCTACTCTAAGTTTAGTCAATCGTACAAAACTGACGGTTGAATATTGGCGACAGTTTAGTTTAACAGACAAGTTTGTTGAACCAGAGGCCAATTTTTTGGTGGTGAATCTTACTTATGGTTTAAATTAATCAAGAAAACTTAAGAGATAATAAAATCTCTATTTAACAAGAACTAAAATAATCTAGCACAAGGTTAGGATTAAAATTCTTATGCGTTAAAGCATTGTTAAATTACAGAGAACGCCCACCTATTTCCTTTTCTACTACATCTTCTTTACGTTCATACAATTTTTTATAAAATTCATTCATTATATTGTCGATTCAATTTGGATTGTTATCATTAAGGTTGAAAATTAAAAGTTAAATTTTATTTTATGAAAAAACTACCCATATTATTATTGCCATTTTTATTGATGGTTACTTTATTCAGTTTCTGTAACAATAAAAATACAATTTTAAGTATAACTATGGAAAACTATAATTATTCTGCAGACTGGAAAATGGTGGATTCTTTGGAGGCAAAAGGATTGCCTAAGTCAGCATTAGAAAAAGTAAATATAATATATGCTAAAGCAATCAAAAAAAATAACCAACCTCAGCAAGCGAAATGTTTGATGTTCAAAGGGAAATTTATGACCCAATTAGAGGAGGATGGTTTTGTAAAAGTAATTAATCAATTTTCATTGGATGAAAAATTAGCAAAGCCTCCAATGAAGTCTATGATTCAGTCAATGTTGGCTGAGCAATATTCTATCTATTTAAATCGCAATAGGTACAGGTTTAGTAATCGAACAGAAACACCTAATTTTATATCAGATGATATTCGGACTTGGACGATTAGTCAACTTGCCTCGGAAAGTAGAAAGTATTTTTTAAAATCAGTTGAGGATGAGAGTACTAAAAACATTAAAATTCAAGAATGGGACGTGATTCTTAGAGGTGGAAAAGATGTCGATAATCTTAGGCCAACACTTTTTGATTTTTTAGGAAATCGGGCTTTAGATTTTTTGATGAACGAACAAAATTATTTGACCGAACCAGTTTATAAATTTTATATAGATCAGCCTGAAGCATTTTCATCTCCTGAGAATTTTAATCAATTCAGGTTTCAAACAAAGGATTCTAGTTCTTCAAAATATCACACACTTCTATTGTTTCAAAAAATTTTAGCTGTCCATTTAAATGATACTACGCCAGACGCATTAATTGATGCCGATTTGAAACGAGTTCGATTTGTAAGAGAAAATGGTGTAATGGATGGAAAAGATGAAATGTATTTACAAGCTTTGGAAGATATGGCTGTTAAATATGAGGACTTTGAAGTTTCTACAATAGTCCAATATTGGATCGCACGATATTATGTGGAAAAAGGTAATAAATATCAAACAAATCCAGAGGGTGTTGGAAAATTTGATTTAAAAAAAGCATTCGGGATTTGTGAAAAAGCGATAAAGAAATCTAAAGATTCATATGGAGGAAAAAAATGTCAAAATTTACAAAATCAAATTAAACGTAAGAATTTACAAGTGCAAATGGAGCAAGTTTCTTTGCCTAATGTACCAATGTTGGCATCTATTTCCTATAAGAATATAGAAAAGATTTATGGAAAAATAATTCGTTTAGAGGAAAAAGATAGAATGGAAATGCAAGTTTTGCAAAACGAAAATAAATTGATTCCTTTTCTAAATGACATTCCTGCAATTAAAACTTGGACAACTGATTTGCCTAAAGTAGGAGATTTTCGTGATCATATAGTGGAGATTAAAGTTGATGCCATGCCAATAGGTTTTTATTTGGTGATGATAGCAGATAACGAAGATTTTTCAGAGACTGGAAAAGCGGTATCTTTTTTATCGGTCCATGTTTCTAATATAAGTTTCTGGACTCGTCGCGATGATGTTAATCAGAATGAATTTTTTGTTGTGAATAGGAAAACGGGGGAACCAATGGAAGGAGTAAAAGCAAGTTATTTTATTAGAGAATATAATTCGAAAAGTCGAAAATATGAATACCTAGAGAGAGGAGAGGGGTATACTAATGAAGATGGTTATTTGAAACCAGTTTTAGGAGAAAAAGAGCATTTTCAAATTAAATGGTCAATAGGAAAGGATGTGCTCAGCTTAAAAGAATACTATTCGAACTACTACTATGAAAATCAAAAAAGAAAACGGCAACGAATTTCTTTCTTTTTAGATCGTGCTATTTATCGTCCAGGGCAAACTGTATATTTTAAGGGGTTGTTAACGGAATTTGATAAAGAAAATAAGCCTTCAATCGTAACTAATGAAAAAGTAGAAGTCATTTTTTATGATGTAAATTCTCAGGTAATCGAAAAGAAAACTTTGACGACTAATGAGTTTGGAACCTTTAATCAATCATTTCAAGCACCGAGAACAGGTTTACTAGGACAAATGAGGATCCAAGCTGGAGGATTAGGTAATAAATACTTTAGGGTCGAGGAATATAAGCGCCCTAAATTTGAAGTAGGTTTCGATCCAATAAAAGGAAGTTTTAAGATTGGTGAAGAGGTGAAGGTTTCTGGTTACGCTAAAGCATTCGCTGGGAATAATATTGATGGAGCTAAGGTAAATTATCGCGTTGTTCGTGAAACAGTTTATCCATATAGAGGATGGAGCTGGAGATACTTTCCACCTGCAGAAAGTATGGAAATTACGAATGGTGAGACAATTACTGATGCAGAAGGAAAGTATAATATTACATTTGCGGCGGTTCCAGATCGTTCTGCTGCTGTTAAAAATAAACCGCAATTTACTTATAAGATATATGCTGATGTAGTAGATGTTACTGGCGAAACACATTCTGCCTCGACCAATGTTTCTGTAGGCCATATCAATTTGAGGGTAGACATTTCTATTCCGGAGAGAATAGATCGAAATAAGCTACAAGGCAAAGAGTTTAAAATATCCTCTAAAAATCTGAATGGTGAATTTGAAAATTCACAAGGTGAAATAATAATACATGAATTGAAAAATGATAATGGGATTTTAAGGGAGAAATATTTTCCACAGCCTGATCAATTTTTGATTACCAAAGAAGAATATAAGAAAGTTTTTCCATTAGATATTTATAATGAGGAAAATAAAATTAATAGATGGGAAGTAGGAGATGAGGTTATGAGAACCCGTTATGATGCTTCCCGTAATCCTTCTATTTCATTTGGAAATACCAATTGGAAGATCGGAAGTTATGTATTGATTTTAAATACAAAAGATAAATACGGAGAAAAGATAGAATTGAAAAGATATTTTACGATTTATGATTTAAAAGATGGAATTCCGACTAATATGCTTTCTTTTAGTCTTGTTGAAAAAGGGAAATATGAACCTGATGAGTTTGCTAAGTATTATTTTGGTTCTGCTTATCCCGAAATCAAAGTATTGCATGAGGTAGAATTTAAAAACAAAATTATTGATCGAAAATGGTTGACCGTAAATCAAATCAAAGGTTTTCAATTAAAGATAGAAGAAAAACATCGAGGTAATATTGGTTATCATATTTCCTATGTGAAAAATAATAGAAAATACAATTTGAATAAAACGATTAAAGTTCCTTGGAGTAATAAAGATTTGAAATTTGAATATAGCACATTTAGAGATAAGCTAGAACCAGGACAAGAGGAAGAATGGCGAATTAAAGTGTCTGGAGAGAAAAAAGATAAAGTTGCGGCAGAGATGGTGGCTACAATGTACGATGCCTCATTGGACCAATTCGCTCTGAATTCCTGGAATCTAAATATGTACTCAAGTCAATCAACAAGTAGGTATTTAAGAAGTGGGAACTTTGGAATTACTTATTCGCAACTTTTTGCTAAAGATTGGTACCAGAGTGAAGTCTCAGTTAATCGAAGTTATCGAGATTTAGATTGGTTTGGATTTTCTTTAAATGGTTACAATCGAAATATTAGAATTAGAGGGTCAAGGTCTTTAAATAAAATGTCAGCTACTGAGTTTCCAATGTCAGCTGAGCCCGAGATGGCGGAAATGGCAGTGTTTTCTGATGAAAGTGCTACAATGGATTATGCTAATGATGAAATTATGGAAGAGGTTGTTTCGGTTGCACTTGGTGAAGAAAGAAAATTAGAGGATCAAATAGAAGAAGATTTCTCAGATATAAAGGTTCGGACAAATCTCAATGAAACGGTTTTCTTTATGCCTGAGTTAATGACTGATGAAAATGGTGATGTAATTATTAAATTCAAAATGAATGAGGCTTTGACTCGTTGGAAGTTTTTGGGTTTAGCGCATACGAAAGACTTAAAATTTGGTATTACACAGAAAGAAATTGTTACCCAAAAAGAATTAATGATTACGCCTAATGCTCCCCGATTTATGCGAGAAGGCGATATGATTGAGTATTCTGCAAAGGTGAGTAATTTAACAGATAAGGAATTGGTTGGATCTGCAAAATTAGAACTCTTTGATGCAGTTACCAATAAACCGATCAATATTTTTGTCGAAAGAAAAAGTGCAACATTGCCATTTATAGTTGGAGCAGGGCAATCTGCTCCATTGACTTGGAAGTTAAAAATTCCATTTAATGAAGTTATGGCAATAACTCATAGGGTTGTCGCACAAGCAGGCGATTATTCAGACGGAGAAGAAAGTAGTTTACCAGTTTTGACAAACCGAATGTTGGTGACGGAGACAATGCCTTTGCCTATTCGAGGAAACGAAACGAAATCATTCTCATTTGACAAAATGAAAAGTGCAAATTCAACGACTTTGCAAAATCATGAATTGACTTTGGAGTTCACCTCCAATCCAGCTTGGTATGCAATACAAGCTTTACCTTACTTAATGGAATATCCACATCAATGTACCGAACAAATTTTTAGTAGATATTATGCAAATAGTTTAGCAACCAATGTGGCAAACTCTCATCCTAAAGTGAAAACTATTTTTGAAAGCTGGAAAAATACTGATGCGATGTTAAGTAATTTATCTAAAAATCAAGAATTAAAAAGTGCTTTATTAGAAGAGACCCCTTGGGTGTTAGCTGCACAAAGTGAGGAACAACAAAAGAATAATATTGGTTTGCTTTTCGACATAAGTAGAATGAGTCAGGAGCGAACTGATGCAGTTGCAACAATTGCCGAAAGGCAGTCGGATAATGGTGGGTTTTCTTGGTTTCCAGGGGGAAGGGATAGTTGGTATATTACCCAGTATATTGTGGAGGGAATGGGGCATTTAAATGAGTTAGGAGTTGATGATATCAGATCAGATTCCAAAGTTGAAAAAATGTTGAATCGTGCCATTGTATTTATTGATTCTCGAATTGCAGAACAATATGAAAAATTGTTAAAACGAGTAAAAGATGGAAAAACAGATCTAAAAGATGATCATCTAAATAATATGGCGATCCATTATTTGTATGCAAGATCCTTTTTTATCAATCAAAAAATGGATGGAAATACTCAAGAAGCTCATGATTATTATTTAGGTCAAGCAGAGAAATATTGGTTTCGAAAAGGGATGTATCAAGAAGGGATGTTGTCTTTAGCTCTACATCGTAATGGTAGAGTAGACGTAGCAGAGGATATGATTAAATCATTCAAAGAGCGATCGCTTAATAATATTGAAATGGGGATGTATTGGAAGTATGACCGGGGCTATTTCTGGTATCAATTACCAATTGAAACTCACGCATTGATGATTGAAGTTTTTGATGAGATTGCTAATGATTCTAAAGCTGTGGATGATTTGAAGGTTTGGTTATTAAAGACTAAGCAAACGAATCATTGGAAAACCACAAAGGCAACTTCTGCAGCAGTTTATGCACTGTTACGGGGTGGAAGTAATTGGTTACTCGAAGCTTCTCCTGTTCAAATTACTTTAGGAAATAAAAAAATTGATCAATCAAAAATGGATACTGATGCTGGAACGGGATATTTTAAAGCTAATTGGAGCGGAAAAAAAATTGATGTCTCTATGGCAGATGTAAAGGTTGAAAATCCAAATTCTGTTGTCGCTTGGGGAGCGTTGTATTGGCAATATTTTGAAGATCTAGATAAGATTACTTCTTTTGAAGAAACACCACTAAAATTGAATAAAAAACTCTTTAAAATGGTTAACTCAGACCAAGGTCCGGAAATGACAGAGTTAAAAGAAGGTTCTGAGCTTTCTCTAGGAGATAAATTGCAAGTTCGTATAGAATTGCAAGTAGATCGTCCTATGGAATATGTCCACATGAAGGATATGCGTGCAAGTGGTTTTGAGCCATTGAATGTTTTAAGTCAATACAAATGGCAGGGAGGTTTAGGTTATTATGAAAGCACAAGGGATGCAAGTACTAATTTCTTTATTTCGTATTTACCAAAAGGGACTTTCGTTTTTGAATATGCAATGGTGGTTAATCATAAAGGAGATTTCAGTAATGGAGTGACGACTATTCAATGCATGTACGCGCCAGAATTTGCAAGTCATTCGGAAGGTGCTCGGGTGAAGGTTCAATAGAATAAAGAGAAAAGGAATACTTTGAAAAAGCATAGAAAAAGCCTCGTTTCTGTATGGAAATGGGGCTTTTTTTATGCTTTTTCCCTGCAAAAAAAATATTCAACCATTATTTGTTTTAGAATCCCTAATGTTATTTTTTTTTAAACATATTACTACCTAAAAAAAATATGAATTAATACCTAATATTCGGTATTGGTGATCTCGTATATGAAACATACTTTTGTGTTGCTATTTCTATTTAGATTAAATCCAATTAAAGGTAAGTTTTTTAAAATGAAGTCTTATTTTTTCCTTTTGTTTATTACTGGTTTATTAGTATTTATATCATGCAATGTTAGATGTATAAGCATCGTTTTTTTTAAAAGAACAATAATGCCTTTTGGAATTTCAAAATGATTTCAATTCAAGAAAAAATTAGTATTATGAATTTTATTAAGATATTTTTTATTCTTTTTGTTATAAATGTTTTTCTTTTCACTTCCTGTAAGGATGATGACCAACAAGACCCTTGTTCAAGTACCTTTGATCAAATAGCATTATTTACCAATGTGGCTGACAACATCATACTTCCAAATTATGAAAATCTAAAATCTGAGTTAGATGAATTATCAATTATCACTCAAGTTTTTGTTACTAATCCTGATGAAAATGGATTAAGTGGTCTACGGGTAGCTTTCAAAGAAGCTTATTCAAGTTGGCAAAGTGCTGCTCAATTTGAGTTTGGTCCAGCGGAGGATGTCTTTCTAAGAAATAGTTTAAATAATTTTCCAGTTAATACAAATCGGGTTGAATTTAATATTGAAAATGAAATAAATAATTTTGATCAGCCAGATACCTATGACCAAGGGTTTCCTGCATTGGATTTTCTTTTGTTTGGTATTAGTGGGAGCGATAGTGTTTTGGAAACGGTAAAGCTATACAGAGAAAATGCTGATAAAGAAAAGTATAAAAAATATCTCACTGATCTAGTTGTAAATATGCAAACTAAGGTCACAAACACTTACGAAACATGGAAAAATAGTTATCGGGATTCCTTTGTTACGAGGACTGGAACTGCTGCTGGAAATTCATTAAGTCAAATTATTAATAGTTGGAACCAAAATTATGAGCTCGTTAAAAGAAATAAAATTGGTGTTCCATCAGGTGTTTTGGACTTGAATTTTCCTTTGCCAGATAAGGTGGAAGCATTCTATAGTGGGATTTCATCTTCATTAGCGATTGATGCATTAAATGCCTCATTGAACTTGTACTTAGGAGTTGGAAATACCGGTATAAATGGAGTTGGTTTAGATGATTTCATTAATGAGGTTAATGCTGAAAAAAATGGTAAAACATTAGATGAAGTAATACAAGAACAGTTTGCCAAGGCATTAAATGCAGTATCCGCTTTACCAGATCCTTTGTCTGAATCAATAGAAAATGATGAGTTGCCTACTGTCCTAGCATATAATGAAATCACGAGGCAGGTAGTCAATATTAAAACCGATTTACCATCAGTATTATGTATATCTATTACTTATGTAGATAATCCTAGTGATTCTGATTAATTGTGTATAGAGGTTTTTTAGCTAAAATCAGATGGCGATTTATTGATTCGCCAGTAGGGATCATTCCACTAGTAAGATTCAGAATTCTTTTTGGAGGATTAATGATGCTAGGGGCTGTTCGTTTTATCGAACAGGGATGGATCGAAAAATTATATATTGAACCTGATTACTTTTTTAAGTTTTATTGGTTTGAATGGGTTAAACCTTTTGATGAAAAGGGAATGTACATATTACTTTCTATTATTATCGGAAGTTCTTTTATGGTCATGTTAGGATTGTTATATCGCATTGCCATTATTATGTTCTTTGTCAGTTTTACGTATCTCGAATTAATTGATGCGACAAATTATTTAAACCATCATTACTTGGTTTGTCTGTTGTCTTTTTTAATGATCTTTTTACCAGCTAATAAATCTCATTCTGTAGATGTATTGTTATGGAGGAATTTGAAATCGAATCTAGTTCCTAGTTGGACTATCAATATTTTGATTTTTCAATTGACGGTAGTTTATACTTTTGCAGGAATTGCTAAACTTAATTATGATTGGATTTTTAATGCGATGCCATTGGCAGTTTGGTTACCCGAGAGACAAGATATCCCAATTATTGGATATTTCTTTCAATTCAAATGGGTTGCCTTTTTGATGAGTTGGGTAGGAGCAATTTATGATTTGTCTATTGCTTATTTTTTGATGTATTCACGAACTAGGCCATTCGCTTATTTCTTAGTGATCGTTTTTCATTTGATGACTTGGCTTCTGTTTAATATTGGACTTTTTCCATGGATCATGATTGTGAGTACCATGATTTTTTTTCCAGGAAAGAAAATCAAAAAAACGCTTAGTGACATTTCTAAAACTAACACACATTCGTTTGCGAAGACTAGGGATTATTATTATTTTATTAAGAGAAACCTATTATTGTCATTAATAATAGGTTACATGCTTTTACAAATCATTATTCCTTTTAGGCATTTTTTATATCCTAGTAATGTCTTTTGGTCTGAGGAAGGTTACCGATTTTCGTGGAGAGTGATGTTGGTAGAAAAAATTGGACAAGCGACTTTTACTTTAAAAGATCCAAAAACTAATCGGCAAACGGAGATAATTAATTCGAGATATTTAACACAGTTTCAAGAGAAACAAATGAGTATTCAGCCTGATTTTATATTACAATTTGCTCATTATTTAAGATATGAGTACAAAAGGACACATGGAATTGAAAATCCAATTATTACGGTCGATTCACATGTTGCACTTAATGGTAGGGTGAGTCAACCGTTTATTGACAAGAAGATTAATATAGCCGAGATTAAAGATGATTTTTTACCAAAAAAGTGGATTTTAAAATTTAACAAATAAGTATAAGTTGTTGGTTATCTGCGACTTATCGTATTTTTTATTAGATGAAAAATAGAAAGCATTACTTCTTGTTTTTTACAACGATATTTTTGCATAATATTGTTTTTGCACAATCTGGAGTTTTTTCAGGAAGGGTTTTGGATGCTTCATCACAAGTTCCTATAGCTAATGTAAGTGTATATTTGGAAAATACTAATGAAATTATTGAAACAGACTCAAGAGGGGTTTTCTTGTTTGACGTGGTTGATAATGGATATTTAAATTTTATCATTTACAAAGAAAATTATACTTCTAAAATTGAAGAAGTTATTTTTAATGATAAGAATGAAGAGGTAATTTTTGTATTAGAAAAACTTAACCTTCAAATTGATGAGGTAGAAGTTACCGCTAAATCAGGTGATAATTTTGGTGTTAGGAAATTAAGAAATGTGGAAGGGACTGCGATTTATGCAGCAAAAAAGAGTGAGGTAATTGAGTTACAAAATGTAACAGCTAACCAAGCCACTAATAATGCGAGACAAATTTTTAAAGCAATAGCTGGGGTCAATGTCTGGGAAAGTGATGGAGCAGGATTGCAGCTTAGTATAGGTGCAAGAGGATTGGATCCTAATCGAACTTCTAACTTTAATACACGCCAAAATGGATATGATATTAGTGCGGATGCACTTGGTTATCCCGAAAGTTACTATACTCCTCCTGTGCAAGCCTTAAAAAGAATTGAGATTGTCAGAGGTGCAGCTTCATTGCAATACGGCTCACAGTTTGGTGGGCTTTTAAACTTTGTTTTCAAAAAAGGAAATAAGAAAAAGCAAATTGAATTTATTACAGAAAATACTATTGGATCATTTGGTTTAGTATCATCATTCAATAGTTTGGGTGGAGAAAAAAAGGGGTTGAATTATTACGCATTTTACCAAAGGAAACAAGGGGATGGATGGCGAGATTTTTCAAAGTTTGAGCAAAACACTGCTTTTGTAAGCCTTTTAAAAACATTCTCAAAAAGATTAAAGATTGGGATTGAATATACTTTTATGAATTATGTAGCACAGCAAGCTGGCGGCCTTAAAGATTTCGATTTTGTTCAAAATCCTCAACAATCACTGCGAACTCGAAACTGGTTTAAAGTTAATTGGAATTTGGCTGCATTGACTTTAAATTATAAAATGTCAGAAAAAACAAAGCTGAACTCTAAAGTTTTTGTCTTGGCTGCACAACGAGATGCTTTGGGAGAATTGGGTAGGATTGATCGCCCTGATCCTATGAGAGATAGAGATTTAATCCGAGGTACTTATAATAATTTTGGAAATGAAACTCGTTTGATATCTCGATATAATTTAGGCGATTTTACTTCGACTTTTTTAGTTGGGGCAAGATATTATCAAGGCTTTACAACTAATGAGCAGGGCAATGGAGATGATTCAAGTGATCCTAACTTTACTTTTTTAAATCCAACTGACTTGGAAAAATCTGCTTATGATTTTCCAAGTAGAAATATTGCTTTTTTTGCAGAGAACCTTTTTAATCTAAATGAAAAATGGACTATTACGCCAGGTGTTAGAGTTGAATATATAAAAACTGCTTCTGAAGGTTTTTTTAAAAAAACGTTTATAGTTGGTGGTCAGATTCAATCGGTCAGTAGATTTGAGGATTCTATGGAAAACCCCAGATCGTTAATTTTGCTTGGGATAGGAGTGGGGCATAAGATTTCAGAAAATTTAGAAACTTATGCTAATTTCTCTCAAAATTACCGCTCCATTAACTTTAGCGATTTAGCAGTTGTTAATCCAAATCTAATCGTAGATAGTTTGTTACAAGACGAAAAAGGATTTAATGCAGATATTGGAATTCGAGGTAGTTTTTGGAAAAGTAGAATTAAGATTGATGCGAGTATTTTTTATTTGCGTTATCAAAATAGAATTGGTATTGGTGAGATAATCATAGAGGACCCAGTAGTTATAGAAAAAGCAGTCGCCTTTAGAACCAATATTGGTGATGCTCGAATTTTAGGATTAGAAACATATATTGAAGCAGATATTTTGAGTTTTCTTGATAAAAGTTCAAAGGAGTTGCGATTATCTCTTTTTACAAATCTTAGTGTTATTCATGGAAAATATTTATCAGGGCAATCTTTTGTGATTGGTAAAAATGTAGAATTGATTCCTCCTGTTAATTTAAAGACTGGTCTTAATTTTCGATGGAAAAACTTAAAATTATCTTACCAATTTACCTACGTTGGAGAGCATTTTTCAGATGCAACTAATGCAGAGTTTGTCTCAGATGCTACTAGAGGTATTATTCCAAGTTATAATGTTCAAGATTTAGCTTTTAGCTATTCGTGGAGTCGATTTCAGTTTCAAACTGGTATCAATAATTTAACTAATGAATCGTATTTCACTAGACGTGCTGTAGGTTATCCTGGACCAGGGATTATCCCATCTGATGCGAGAAGTTTTTACGGGACAATAACAATTAAATTTTAAAATCAGTTAATTATGACTCCTTCACTTACAGATAAACGACATTTTAATCCAGAACAGAATCAAATAATTCTTCCCTTTGCTTTACCTATTGTTCAAGGCAAAAAGATGAAAAAGAAATGTTGTAAAAAGTATAAAAAAAAAGGGAATAGATGTAAACGTTGTCCTGGCAGATTAGCTTGGGAAGATTAATTTGTTTTAATTGGATGTAGATCAATTCAAATTAGAGTCATAAAATATTCCTAATAATAACGAATAGGCATTTCAATTTAATTTGAAATGCCTATTTTGATGAAAAAATAGACAAAATGAAAGCTATCTTACTCAAGGAACCAGGAGGGCCAGAGCAATTATATCTAGGTGAAACTAAAAAGCCAATACCTTCCTCTCACGAAGTTTTGATCAAAGTAAAAGCCACAGCACTTAATCGAGCAGACACTTTACAACGTATGGGTAAATATCCACCACCTTTTGGAGCTAGTTCAATTATTGGTCTTGAAGTGTCAGGAATTATCGAAGCAGTTGGTGAACAAGTGAAAGAATGGAAGGTAGGAGATAAAGTTTGTGCTTTGTTAGCCGGTGGCGGTTATGCAGAATTTGTAACAGTACATTCACAATGTTTGATTTCGATTCCCAATGTTTTTGACTTTGAAAAGGCTGCCGCGATTCCTGAAGTTTTTTTAACTGCTTTTCAAGCATTATTTTATTTGTCAAAATTACAAAAAGGTGAAAGTATTCTCATCCATGCAGGAGCTAGTGGAGTGGGAACAGCAGCAATTCAATTAGCTAAGTCATTGGGAGCCAAACAAATCATTGTCACCGCTTCAGCTGGGAAGCACCAAATTTGCCAAGATCTTGGTGCAGACGTCACTATAGATTATAAAACTCAAAACTTCGAAGAAGTGGTAGCTAAAATTACTGAAGGAAAAGGGGTAGATGTAATTATTGATTTTCTTGCTGCACCCTATTTTCAAAAAAATATTAATTCATTGAATTTCGACGGACGAATGGTGATGTTGGCTCTGATGGGTGGGTGGAAAGTGGAGGAATTAATTTTGGCAAATATTTTACGAAAACGATTACATATTATGGGCTCTACTTTGCGTGCTAGAACCATTGAATATAAAATTGGTTTGATTAACGATTTTTCTGATTATGCTTTGAAGAGATTTACAAAGGGGGAATTACAGCCGGTAATTGATTCTATTTTTGATTGGTCTGATGTAGCTGACGCTCATCGTTTAATGGAATCAAATAAGAATAGTGGGAAGATTATTTTAAAGGTTGGATAAAAGCAATGTAAATTGAATGGTAAACTTTGAGAGTTCTTTAAGAGATATTTTTTTAAATATTTTAAAATTTAAAGCAGTTTTAAGGGCTTTTTTATCAAATTCATTTAATCTTTCAAAATTAGAAATGGTAATATTGGGTGTTACTTTTTAAACATAATGTCAAGCGTAGCTCTCAAAATTTCTGCCTCAATTATTATAACGTCTTATCGACGATAGATACTAAAACAAACAAATCTAGATAATTAATTTGGGTTCTAATTTTTTTATGATGAGGGTTTTATTTAAAAATCTCCCATTTTGTCGAAAAAGGAAATCTAGTAGTCGAGAAAAAAAGTGAGTTCAAAGCTAAATGGACAATTTAACTAAAGTTAAGTAAATGGTAAACCATCCAAGAAAATAAATAAAATCAATTTTATTATGAATGAAAGAATAGAAAGCTCAGATAAAATTATTAGAAATCATATTATTTGGTCAATGGGTGCAGGATTAATTCCGGTTCCTATTGCTGATTTTTTTGCTGTAAGTGCTATCCAGTTAGACATGGTTCGGCAAATGTGTAAGTTGTATGATTTGGACTTCAAGGAAACAGAAGGGAAAGCGGTAATTTCATCTATGACAAGTTCAGGACTGGCAAGGTTAGGTGCGCAGGCCGCAATTAAAATTATTCCTGGAATAGGAACGGTAGTGGGAGGAATGACAATGGCGGTTTTGTCTGGAGCTTCAACTTATGCTTTAGGAGAAGTTTTTAAAAAGCATTTTGAAACAGGTGGAACTTTTTTAGATTTTGATATAGATCGGTTAACGAAAATGTACAAGGAGAAATTTGAGAAAGGAAAAAAGGTGGCGGAGGAAATTAAAAAAGAACAAGAGGAAAAACAAGAAGTTATCGAAAAAGTGGAGAATTCAAAAATACACATCAAAGAACAAAAAGATGTTATTTCTCACTTGACAGAACTGGGGAAATTAAAAGACAAAGGGATCCTTTCTGATGAAGAGTTTAAAGCAATGAAGAAGAAGTTGATCGAGGGATTCTAATACAGAAATCAATAAAAGGCTTTTCTAATTTTTAAAAGAGCCTTTTTTTTCAAAGAAAATCATATTCATTTCTATACCGTAAATGTCTTTTTTTATTTCTTTTGGTTCTATATAACTAAATCCATATTTCATTCCTAGGTATCCGGTTACAGCTAGTACTAAGGCATCAGATGTGTCATCTGGCATTACCTCCTTTTTTAAAAAAATTGTACTTCCTTTTTCAAAAATTTGACTCGATTTCGGGAAAATACTTTGAAGTAAATTAATTCTTTCGATAATTCCTTTTTTTTCTTTTTTCTTGAAAATCATAGGAGTTTGATTATTTAAACTGGCAAAACAAACCTCTGGGTGAGCCTCGAATATTCGATTTTTATATTCCTCGTTTTTCAAAATAAACTCATCAACTTCTTTTATTTTTGGAACAATATTCCACGCTTGAATTGAAAATGATTTACCTAGGATCGATTTGTTTTTTTCTTTAGCCATTTCATAAGTCTTTTCATAAACTGCAGCTCGACAAGGAGGTGTAAACACAGATGATCCTCGATTTGGCTTTAGTTTTTGTCTTGCTAACTTTTCTACTTCTCTTGGATGACTCTCATCTGCTAAACCAACTACCATATCTACTAAATACTTTTCAGCTTTTGGATACTCTTTAATTACAGAAATAAAATTAGAATGTTTGGTTACGGAAACTTGAGTATCCGCGTCAATTTTAATTGCAATCCAACCAAATTTGCAACCATCAATTCCAACAATATATTTTTGACTATTTTCTGACATCGTTTGCTATTTATTTAAAACCAAATTTTATTGATTTTGTTTAATTGAAACAAGAGTTGGTAGAGGGTTAATCATTCTAGATAAAAATTAGGTTAAATATTTTTAAATAGGCTTAATCTAAATTTTTGAAATAATTTGGAATGCAATTAAACATCAATGTTATATTTCACGTACATTTGCAGAAAAAAGCAAACCTATTTTAATTAAATTTTTAATATGAAAGAATCCTTCGAGAAGATTTGGAAGATGCTTGGCTTGAGATATAAATCACATCCATGGCATGGAATCTCAATAGGGGCAGACGCTCCAGATGTTGTAGCCTCATTTATCGAGGTAATCCCTTCAGATACAGTAAAATACGAAATAGACAAAAAGAGTGGTTATCTTAAAATTGATCGTCCTCAGAAATTTTCCAATATAGTTCCTGCACTTTATGGTTTTGTTCCTCAGACCTTGTGTGCTGATCAAATCGCTGAATACTGCATGGAGAAAACTGGACGAGAAAATGTTGTTGGTGATGATGATCCATTGGATATTTGTGTGCTTACTGAACGGGAAGTTACCCATGGAAACATAATCGTCAATGCAATTCCTATCGGTGGATTTAGAATGATTGATGGTGGAGAGGCAGATGATAAAATAATTGCCGTATTGAATAATGATGAGATGTATGCGCAGTGGAAAGATATAGCGGATATTCCTGATAATATCTTAAATAGGTTGAAGCATTATTTCTTGACTTATAAACAATTGCCAGGTGAAGATCCGAAATGTGAGATTACCCATATCTATGGAAAAAAAGAGGCTCATGAAGTAATTCGAAGAAGTTACAAAGATTATCAAGATGCCTATGGTAACTTAGAAGAGGTACTTTCTTTGACGATGTTAGAAGCGATGAATTTTGGAATGCGTCAACAGAAATTATTGGAAAATATTGATAAATCTTAATAATTATAATTAAATGTAATAATATTGTTATTTCGGTGTTAAAAGAGTAAACTAAAAAAAGCGATAAAGATTATTCAATCTGTATCGCTTTTTTGGGTAACTAAGGTTGGTATTCTGCTGGGTCTTCAATTCCTAATTCTGAAAATCCTTTTAATCTTAATACGCAAGAATCGCAAATTCCACAGGGTAATCCATATTCATCTGGGTCGTAGCAAGTAGAAGTAATAGAATAATCTACGCCCAATTCTAATCCCATATTAATAATTTCAGATTTTTTTAAGTCAATTAATGGCGTGTGAATCGTTAGTGGGTTTTCATTTTCTACTCCAGATTTGGTAGCTAAGTTTGCCATTTTTTCATATGCTTCAATATATTCAGGCCTGCAATCTGGATAGCCGCTATAATCAACTGCATTTACTCCAATAAAGATATCATCAGAACCAATCACTTCGGCATAAGCTAATGCAAAGGAAAGGAAAATTGTATTTCGAGCAGGAACATATGTAATTGGTATTTCACCGTCCATTTCTGCCTCAGTTCGGCCTTTGGGGACATCAATTTCAGCTGTCAAAGCTGAACCTCCAAATACTCGTAAATCAATATGAGCTGTTTTATGATCTTTTACTTTAAAGTGTTGCGCAACTTTTTTGGATGCCTCTAGTTCAAATTTGTGCCGTTGACCGTAAAAAAAAGAAATTGCATAAATATCAAATTCTTTATTAATGGCATATGCCAAAATGGTCGAAGAGTCCAAACCACCACTCAAAAGTACTACTGCTTTTTTTTTCATTGCAAGTTGTCTGATATAAAAATAAATACAAAAATAAAAACACTTTTATAAAATGAAGTGTTTTAATCATTGGATATTATCTTTGTAATTAAATATTTTGAAAAACTTAAAATTAATAATATGTCTTCTAAGGAATTTGAACTTTTAGGAAAAGCTGTTAATGAATTGCCTACTTCACCAAATGAGGCGCAGTTGGATTCTTTTCCCAATAAGCACAAAATGCGAAATTATATTGTGGAGTTTAATTGTGCCGATTTTATGTCAATGTGCCCAATTACACAACAATCTGATTTTGCAAAAATACATATTCGATATATACCTGGGGAAGAATGTATTGAAACAAAGTCCTTGAAATTTTATCTGCAATCTTATCGAAGTCAAAAAACTTTTAATGAAGAAATTGTTAATCGAATTTTGACTGACTTAGTAGCAGCTTGTAATCCTAAGTGGATGCAAGTAAAAGGCGCTTTTGTGGCGCGTGGTGGAATTAGTTTAACTACTATTGCTGAACATCCAAGTCTGGAAGTAGAAAGTGTCGCAGGTAAATAATTTTGAAACAAACACTATTATTTCTCAAGGTTTATTTGATTTATAAAAGTGAATGGTTAACTCTATAAACCATTCACTTTTATAATTATACGTTAAAAAGAAAATGCATAATATCGCCATCAATTACTTCATAGGCTTTTCCTTCAACACCCATTTTTCCCGCTCCTTTTGCAGCCGCTTCAGAGCCTAACTCTACGAAATCATTATACTTAATCACTTCTGCTCGAATAAATCCTTTCTCAAAATCAGTATGAATTACTCCAGCTGCTCCCGGAGCTAATGTCCCCTTTTCTATAGTCCAGGCTCTTACTTCCTTTTCACCAGCAGTGAAATAAGTGATTAAATTTAAGAGCTTGTAACAAGATAAGATTAATCGATTAACGCCTGGCTCAGTTAAACCCATTTCTTCTAAAAATAATTTTCGATCTTCTTTAGTATCCAATTCTGCTATATCTGCTTCCATACCTGCACAAATGAAAATAACTTCTGATTTTTCACCTTTTACACATTCCATAAATTGTTTAGTATGTACATTTCCAGAAATTACAGAATTTTCATCCACATTACAAACATATAAAATTGGCTTGGAAGTTAATAGCATCATTTCTTGCATTAGTTCCATCCCTTCATCCTCCAATATAATTGTTCGAGCTGGTTTTTCAGATTCTAAATGTGTTAGAATTGCTTGTCCTTGCTCCATTAATTTCACAGCATTTTTTTCACCAGCTTTAGCGTTTTTCTTCAATTTATCTACCCGCTTTTCGACAGTTTCAATATCTTTCAGAATCAATTCCATGTCAATGATCTCTTTGTCACGAACAGGATCGACTGAATTATCAACATGGATAACATTGTCATTATCAAAGCAACGAACGACATGAACAATTGCATCAACTTCTCGAATATTTGCTAAAAACTGATTACCTAAACCTTCCCCTTTACTTGCACCTTTTATCAATCCTGCGATATCTAAAATTTCAACCGTTGTTGGTTGCACCTTTTGGGGAACTACAATTTTTGCTAATTTATCCAACCTTTCATCAGGAACCGTGATAATTCCTAAGTTAGGCTCTTTAGTTGCAAATGGATAATTAGCTGCTAAAGCCTTAGCAGAAGTTAGTGCATTAAATAGCGTAGATTTTCCTACATTTGGTAAGCCAACAATACCACATTTTAAAGCCATTTCTTTCGATTTATTATTTATCAATTTATTGAAAATCGGCGCAAAGATATCATTTTTACGATAAAGAAATCACAAATATTTTTTAATGAATTTTTTAGCACATATTTATTTGTCTTGCGATAATAAAGATCTATTAATTGGGAACTTTATTGCAGATTTTATAAAAAACAATGAGTTATCCAATTTTTCGTCAGAAGTTCAAAAAGGAATTATTTTACATCGGCAAATTGATACTTATACAGATGCGCATCCTTTGGTGAAAAAAGGAACCAGAAGATTGCAAAAAAAACATCATAAATATGCACCTGTGATCGTTGATGTGTGGTACGATTACTTGTTAGCCAATAATTGGAGTAGGTATTCTAGTGAAAGTTTGGATGATTTTTGCGAAGGCGTTTACAAGATATTAGAAGACAGGATAAATGAATTTCCCACAAAAATACAGCAACGATTACCTATGATGATTGAACATAAATGGTTGCAATCCTATGGGACGGATGAGGGAATACGATATACTTTTAAAAGGTTATCAGAACGACTGTCGAAGCCAGAATATCTAGACGGCGTAGTGGAGAATTTATTAAGTTTTAATGTTGAATTGACTGAAGAATTTAACTTGTTTTTTCCAGAGGTTATTGAATATGTAAAAGAAATATGTCAATGTGATTAGTTATTGCTAGACCATAATTTAATGGCAGATACATAATAGTATTTGAGCACAAAAAGAATTTTTTATAATTAAGAGGGAGTACTGTAAAACAGGACTAAAATTTATTGGAAAGACCCCAATATTGTTAAACCTACTTTTTCTGTTAATTTTCTTCCTTATTCTGAGATCTAAATTTCAAACTTGGTTTGTAATTTAATAACAGCTAATTTTCCGAATGCTTGAGAGCTAAAGTAAATACAAATCAAGTCTAATGAAAGTTTAGATTATTTAATTAAACAATTATTTTTAGTAGGTTGCTGTTATTTTTTGATACCGGTTATTCGTCCAATCTTCAGTAACTTTCCATAAGTATCCAAAGCTCGTATTCTAAGGGATAAACTGTCAACAAACCTTATGTCTTTGGCCGCCTCTAGTTAAAATTTTTTCATTTGAAAATAGGATTTTTAGTACTCTTAATGTTAATGATTTCCTTTTGCCTATTTTTTATTAATTACCTGCTATAAACCTAGATAATATTTTGGATATTTTTTTTCTGATAGGTATTAAAAGCTTTTTATATTTTGCTTTGGTCTTTAGCAATATTTAGTATATCTCAAATATGAGATTTGATAAACTAAGCCATAACTTGATTGATTCCTCTTTTTTGTTAGTCATTAAGTATCACAATTCGTTCAAAATAAATTTCACTTCCAATTTGAACGGTAATTAAGTAAAGTCCATTCTTTTTTATTTCTAGTTCTTTTGTCCAATTGGATTCTTCTGAAGTCACTTGGCTTTCCCAAATTTTAAGTCCTAAATTATCATGGATTTGAACCTTCATTATTTGTAGTAGAGGATTTTTAATTCTGATACTAAAACGTTGATCCGTTGGATTTGGAAAAACCTGAATGTCAAAATCGGAATTATCAAAATTAACTGCAATAATTTCTGAATTATCAGAAGTTCCATCGAGATCTATTTGTTTTAATTGGTAGTAATTAATACCATATCCAGGGTTTAAGTCATTAAAAGTGTAATAATTTTTTTGGTCACTTGAAAGATTTCCATCTATCCATCCTATTTTTTCAAAAGGGAAATTGTTAATACTTCGATATACTTCGAAACCTTTGTTTTGTATTTCAGAGTTAGTTTGCCACGAAAGACGGATCTCATCTTTTATTCGATCACCTAAAAAATTTGATAGCTCAATGGGAAGAGGAGCATTGTTAATGATTGAAATATTTTTTCCAGCTATATTATTATTTTCATCTACATTTTCATCCACATCTGATACCTCTGGTGTAGTCATAGGGTCGTTAGTTGAAACTTGTCTTGCCAAAAGGAAAAAGTCGGAGGGATTGTTACTGCTGTTATAATTATCTGGATTGGGCGGGAACCACTGGAACTCCAATATTGCTGAGCTTTGTGCATCAATAACTGGGATAGTCTGGGTACTTATAGAGTCTCCCAAGACTGCAAATCCATTTGAAAGACTTCCATTCCAGTAACTAGGCCAAGTTAATGCTGTTCCTTCTTTTGACCAATATAATGATAAAGATTCAGTACCTGCGGATGCTAAACAGCCTCTATTTCTGACCCTTACATATACATAAACAGGTGATGTAGGGCCAATATATTCTGGATCTTGGATGGTGTCATTTGTAAATCCATCTTGTTGATTTCTTACCCAAACATCATCACTTTCCCAAATAGGGCCGATATTTGGTTCTTCTCCTACATCTCTTGTGTGCAGCATAATTTTGGTGTTGTCCTTTAAATATAAATCAACATTGGGTATTGTTGATTGAGGGCAATCACATTCCCATTCTTTCCACATATCATCTAGATATGCATGCCAGTTCCAAAAAATTGGTGATGAAGGAGAGGCAAAAGAAAACATATTTTCAGCCATATCAATATGAACATCATTATGATAAGGAGTCTCAAGATTCCTACTTAATTCATCTTCGTCATCATTATAAGGTACTGGGGGGGGGGAGGGAGGATTATATTGGTATGCACAAAGATCATTTAATTCAGAATAATTATTACGATTTATTTTTGGATCCCAATCAGTAGGAGTCTCACAATAATTTGATGGTCCCCCCGAAACATTAATGTTACAATCTGTAGACATACAATCAGCATCTACTAATCGAAATTCTGTTGGTGTTGGAGTATTAGGATCCCAAGATGGGAGTGGTACAAATTCTGGATGACCATTTAGGATGAAAAAATCTTCCATTCCTTCCATATATGCTCTATGAAATGGTAGAAAATTAAAATCATCATGAATTTGTAGATCATTATTACCAGTTAAATTTCTAAAATTGCAATGCAGCTCGACTATATCAGAAGTGATGTATTGCTGCATTAAACCAACTAAAGTGTCCCTCTCAGCAGGAGTGAAATCAGCTATTAAGTCTTGTCTTACTTGGCTTAAAACATTTAAGGCAATTGTGTTGAATAAAAGTAAAAGAAAATAGAGATTTTTCATATTTGAGGAGCAAATTTAAGAGATAAACCTGTTACTATTTTTGTTGTTAAGGAAACCTTTGGATTTTGGGGTATTACCGGAATATTTAAAGTATATTTTATATTTAACATATAATATACAAGAACCGATTCCAAAATTAAATAATAATTTTTATTTTTAAAAGAGTATTAAGACAAATACCCTGTTTAGGGTAAAATAAATATTATTTTTTTTTATAATAAACCGCAGTTTTTTTTGTCAAATAAAAATGAAGAAGGCTTCATCTTAGTCCTTTTAAAGGATAGCATCGTTTACTACCTTTTGAGCTTCTTCTTGGAGTTGTTTTAAATGCTCTTCACCTTTAAAACTTTCAGCATAAATTTTATAAATATTTTCTGTTCCAGAAGGTCGAGCTGCAAACCAACCGTTTGTGGTCTCAACTTTTAATCCGCCTATTGCAGCACCATTCCCAGGAGCGTTGGTTAAAATTTTTGTTATTTTTTCACCAGCAAGCTCAGAAGAGGTAATTTGACCTGGAGATAATTTTTTCAATTTGTCTTTCTGATCAGGAGTAGCTGGAGCATCAATACGATCATAAACTGGTTCCCCAAATTGATTAGTGAATTCTTTATAAATTTGAGCTGGGTCTTTTCCTGTTTTCGCTGTAATTTCACCAGCTAATAAGGCAGCAGTTATTCCATCTTTATCAGTAGACCAAACACCTCCTTGCATGTTTAAAAATGAGGCACCAGCACTTTCCTCACCTCCAAATCCAAGGCTACCATCATAAAGACCATCAACAAACCATTTGAAACCTACCGGTACTTCGATTAATTTACGTCCAAGTTTTTTAGCCACATGATCAATCATTTTACTGCTAACTAAGGTTTTTCCTATACTTTTTGTTGCAGCCCATTTGGTTCGGTTTTGAAATAAATAATCAATGGCCACTGCTAAAAAGTGATTAGGTTGCATCAACCCAGAGCTTTGGGTTACAATACCATGGCGATCATGATCAGTATCGCAAGCAAATGCTACTGGAAACTTATCCTTCAACTGTATCAACCTTTGCATGGCATATTTAGAGGAAGGATCCATTCTGATTTTACCATCCCAATCCAACGACATAAAGCTAAATGTATGATTTACCGAGTCATCCACTACCGTTAGATTCAGATTATAACGATCAGCTATTCTTTCCCAATATTTTACGCCTGCGCCTCCAAGAGGATCTACGCCCATTTTAATTCCAGATTCCCTGAGTAAGTTAGTATCGATCACTTGTTTTAAATCGCTTGTATATGTATCAAGATAATCATACCGTTTGGTTGTAGAAGCATTCAAAGCTTTGGAGATTGTAATCTTTTTAACTTCTCTAAGGTTATTTTGTAAAATTTCATTCGCTCTGGATTCAATCCAAGCTGTAACTGATCCTTCAGCTGGACCACCATTTGTCATGTTATATTTTAATCCACCATCTTCAGGAGGATTGTGTGAAGGGGTGATTATTATTCCATCTGCTAATCCTGTTTTTCTTTCTTTGTTATATTCTATAATTGCATGACTCACTGCAGGAGTTGGTGTATATTCATCATTGGTGGATATCATGGTCACTACATGATTAGCGGCTAGAACTTCGAGTGCTGTAATTTGTGCAGGGGTTGACAATGCATGTGAATCGATTCCCATGAAAACAGGTCCAGTGATACCTCGTTTTTCCCTGTAATTACAAATAGCTTGAGTTATAGCAAGAATATGGTGCTCATTAAATGAGTTAATTAATGAAGACCCTCGATGGCCAGAGGTCCCGAATGATACTCGTTGTTCCCGGTTTAGAGGATTTGGTTGTTGTTTAAAATAATTTGTAATTAGTTGGGGAATATTGACTAATTGTTTTTTAGATGCTGTTTTTCCTGCGCGCGGATGAATTGACATTTATTATTTTTTTAGAAAATGCGAATAGATAGTTTTTTAGATATGGCTAAATTATTAGTATTAATTGCCAACGTAATTAATAATTACTTTACCTAAATTATATTTAATTTAAGTAGTTGTTTATTTCAATAAAATTAAATGGGTAAACACTGTTATTTTAAATTTTCCATGCGTTAATTGTTCCTTATTTTAGAATAAAATAAGATCAAATACCTATTTTTAGTTTTTAAGAAATTCCTTGCAAAAATAACATTCATTAAAAACTAAACAATTTTTATTAACAATAAATTTAAAATGGCAATCAAGATTGCATTTAAAGAAAAATGTAGTTAATGATTTATAAGTATTAATAATTGTTTCTTTGTATTTTAATAAATACTCCAAAGAAAATGTTTAAAGTTGAATTATATTTCTTAATTAATTCGGAATTAAATCACCAAAATTTACTCTGTGGATTTTGTCTTTAAAATTTTTACATTTGCATATCTATTTTTTAAAATCAAAAATTAAAACATGTCAAGACAATTAATCGTTGCGGGAAATTGGAAAATGAATACCACAATTAAAGAAGGGGAAAAGTTAGCTAAATCAATCGTAAAAAAAGCTAAAGCCAATGATCCTTTAGTAATTATGGCTGCTCCATTTACCCATTTGCAATCAATAGGTGGAATCGTCAAAGGTGAAAAAGGAATTGAAGTTGCTGCCCAAAATTGCTCCAATGAACTAAAGGGCGCATATACAGGTGAAATTTCTGTAGGTATGCTAAAGTCTGTTGGTGTAAAATATGTCATTATTGGGCATAGCGAAAGACGACAATATTTTAAGGAAGGAAATGCATTGTTAGCAAAGAAAACGAATACAGTTTTAGGAAGTGGAATGCTTCCAATTTTTTGTTGTGGAGAACCATTGAGTGTAAGAAAAGCGGGAAATCATGCTCGCCATGTTTCCAAACAATTGAGAGAAGGATTATTTCACTTGACTAAAAAGGAATTTTCCAAAGTGGTAATTGCATATGAACCAATTTGGGCAATTGGTACTGGGGTAACTGCCTCACCAGAGCAAGCTCAAGAAATGCATGACAAAATTAGAAAAATGATTGCCAGAAAATATGGAGATAAGATTGCTAGTACTACCACAATACTTTACGGCGGAAGTGTTAAACCAGCAAATGCTAAGGAGATTTTTTCACAACCCGATGTGGATGGTGGTTTAGTTGGAGGGGCATCTTTGAGTGCAACAGATTTTTCTAAGATAATTAAAGCAAGATAAACTATAAAAAAGGGAATTAGTTAATCGAGTTGAGACAAAATTAGATTGACTAATTTCCTGTTTTCTGTATTAATCAATTTTGCCTTTTTCAGAGAGCATAATTGCTAAAGGTTTAGTTTTTTCAAATTGAGAAAAAATAATAATGGATACCACTGTAATCGGGACACTTAAAATCATACCTATAATTCCCCATAGCGCTCCCCAGATAGAAAGAGATAAGATAGTTACCAACGGACTAATATTCATAGAGCTCCCCATGATCTTTGGTTCTAAAAAGTTTCCAACAATAACTTGAATAGTTCCGATGATGCCTAAGACTAATAGGCTAGGTGTGAAGATTCCAAATTGAAATAAACAAAATATTGCGGGGAATATTGTTGCAATGAGTGATCCTATTGTTGGAATGAAATTTAGGATAAAAATTAAAAATGCCCAAAATCCAGGTGCATCTACCCCAATGATTCTAAGAGCCATATAACTCAGACTTCCTGTGATTAAACTTAACAATGTCTTCAAACCGAAATATCTAGAAATTGAGGTACTTATCTTTTCTAAGAATTTATCTACCTTTTCTTCATTCTCTTTACCAATAAAAATAGATTTAAGTTTTGGTTTGAAACTAGCATCTTCTAACAGTATGAATACGGCATAAAGTAGAATCATAAATCCATTACTTATCAAATCTGAAATAGATGAAAAAAGCATTTGTAATATATTTCCAAAGTCTAAATTCCCAGAAAAATTAGCCATAGCTTTTTTGCTATCTACTCCAAGCCAACTATTTATTTGTAAAATTAAAGCATCAATGTTTGGTTCGTACTTTTCAAAAGATAGAGCTAAGGAATTAATGTTGATTGTAAGTATATTGGTAATGAAAACTAAAACAAACATTATAAAACCAAAGGATATAATATGTTTTAGCCAAATAGGGATTTTTTTATTAATAAATCCTATTTTATCAAGCGTTGCTTCTAATTTTTTTCCAATAAACCAAAGGAGTAATCCTAAAAGAAAAGGTATTATAATAGCTTGCCCAAAACTTAAAATGATTACTACAGAAATGCAGCTAACTAAAATATAGGCAATATTTTGAGTTCTCATGGTGTCTCTTATTTTGCAGAGGGAAAATAAGACACTAAGTTAAGAAAGAGATTGGAGTTATTGATCGATTTTTTTGATTAGACTTTAAACTTAAGAATTTTGTTGAAAACAATCCAATTGCATATAACAATGCCTCGTATAGTAATGGAGTAGGTTTGAAATTGTAGTAATAAATACTTAGGTATGATTTTATTTAGGACAAGATTATTCTTTTTTCTCCCACATTGAAATCTTTTGTCTATCATCTTTAGAGATTAGTTGATAGCTGATTGGTACCTCGTCATAAGCACTGAAAAAAGTAACGAGCCGGGTACCCAAAGGCATTAAGTCCAATTGATTTTTCACATAATTTGAATACTCATCATACAAGTCATTTTTTACATCTATGGCATCATCTATTTTTTCAAATTGAATAATATTTTCGTAGAATGGATTGAAAAAATAAAATGCTTCATAGTTGTTAAATTCAATTTGATTAATGTTTGAATTAATGAAGTTTATATTTTTTAATTGATATTTTTTAAAAATCTGCTCAGCTAATAAATGTAGGTTGTCTCTTTGTTCCACTCCAGTAAAGTGCCCATTAGTACAAACTGACCCTATCATACAAAATTTTCCTGCGCCTGATCCAATATCTAAAACTTTAGTTCCTGATTTTTGAACTAGAAATTTTGCTGCTCTAATCGCTATTTCTATTGGCGTAAAATGGGTGAAAGCCATTGGTCGAACTTCCTCTGGATAAATTCCATCAAAATCATCATCTTTCATTGAAATACCTTTTTCTATATACTTAAATATCATTTCGTTCATTTGATGTTATTCTAGTTGATAAATTTCACGAATCAGAAGAATAAATAAGGTAAACAAAAGCAATTTACAATTCCAAACAAATGGATTATCTTTTTTAACTCTGATAGTAAAATCAATACTGAGAGAATATTAAACTCGTTATATTGTGTCACTCAATTTATTAACTACATTTAAGTCAAATTACAAAATATGGATTATTTAGAAATTGAAAAGAAAGGTGAGTATACTATTATCCGAATGAATCGCCCAAAAGTTAATGCGATCAACTTTCAAATGGTAAAAGAGATAAGAGAAGCATTTAAATTGATGGAGGAAGATATCACTGTAAGTGGAGTTATTTTAACTGGTCGTGAAGGAGTATTTTCAGCTGGTTTAGACTTGATAGAATTATACGATTATGATAAAACTAAAATACGAGAGTTCTTCATCGCTTTCGGGTTAATGTATATTGAATTGGCTAGATTTTCAAAACCATTTATTTGTGCTATAACAGGACATTCTCCAGCAGGGGGAACGGTAATTGCAATTACCTCAGATTATCGAGTTATGGCGGAAGGAGAGAAATACGGAATTGGTTTAAATGAGGTAGCAGTGAATGTTCAGATTTCTACAAATTTGATTGAAGCTTATTCCTTTTGGTTAGGTCAAAGTTTGGCGTACAGATTTGTTCTAGAGGGAAAGTTGTTAAATAGTGAGGAGGCTCTAAAAGCTAATTTAGTAGATGAAGTATTGCCCATAGAGGAGGTATTACCTCAAGCTGAGAAAAGAATGAAACATTTTCTTACGGCTGATAAAAACATTTGGTTAAACACAAAAACTAAACTCCGAAGCGAATGGTTGAATAAACTAAATGACCAAAACGAAGAAGAATTAGAAGAAGCTTTAAAAATATGGTGGAGCCCTGAGGTAAGAATGAAAATGCAAATGTTTAAAGCAATGCTTGCAGCGAAAAAAAATAATTCAATTTAAAATCTAAAAAATACTATTATGAACAAACAACTAAAATTAATTAAAAGGCCAGTAGGAATGCCTGATGCAAATACCTGGAATTTGGAAAGTAACCCAATTCCTGAACTTCAGGATGGAGAAATTTTAATAAAAAATCATTATATCTCTCTAGATCCTGCTATGCGTGGATGGATGCGAGATGTTAAATCATATCTTCCTCCTGTTGGAATTGGTGAAGTAATGCGAGCAGGTTCAATTGGAGAAGTTGTAAAAGCAAATAATCATCCAATGTATAAAGTTGGTGATGTCTTGACTGGTTGGGGAGGGGTCCAACAATATAATGTGACTGATGGAACAGGATATTATGCTGTTGATACAAAATTAGCTCCGATGCCAATGTACATTGGTACTTTGGGGATGCCTGGGATGACAGCATATTTTGGAATTTTAGAAGTTGGAAAAATTAAAGAAGGTGATGTTGTTTTAGTTTCTGGTGCTGCTGGAGCAGTAGGAAGTGTAGTTGGACAAATTGCAAAAATCAAAGGCTGTCGAGTAATCGGAATTGCGGGTGGTCCTGAAAAATGTAAATACGTAGTTGACGAATTAGGATTCGATGGAGCGATAGATTATAAAAATGAAAGTGTTCATGCAGGCATCAAAGAACATTGTCCAAAAGGAATCGATGTTTATTTTGATAATGTAGGAGGTGATATTTTAGATGCTGCTTTAGCCAAAATTCGGATGCATGCTCGTATTGTAATTTGTGGAGCTATCTCTCAGTATAATAATACAACAGCAATCAAAGGGCCTAGTAATTATTTATCACTTTTGGTAAATCGAGGAACGATGCAAGGAATGGTTGTTTTGGATTATGCTACCAAATATAAAGAAGCTGCAATGAATATGGGTATGTGGCTGGCTCAAGGGAAATTGAAAAGTAAAGAAGATATCTATGATGGAATCGAAAATTTCCACAGTACTTTCGAACGACTTTTCACTGGAGATAAGAAAGGTAAATTGGTTTTAAAAGTATTGGAGGAAACTCCTGTAGCTTAAAAGGGAAGTTCTGTCTCCTAAATGAAAACGAAATAATTAGAGTTTAATTAAACTCTAATTATTTTATTTTCAATTGAAAGTAGAACATTAATAATTTAAAAAATAACCTACCCATTTACGTTCCCTTTGAGGGGGCAGGGGTTAGACCGGATTTAATATGAAAGCAATAGTCTGCGAAAAATTTGGACATCCATCTACTCTAGTTTATAAAGATGTTGAAAGTCGCCAACCAAAAGAAAAGGAAGTTTTAGTTGAAATAAAAGCATGTGGGGTTAATTTCCCTGATACATTAATCGTCCAAGGATTATATCAATTTAAACCTGAGTTACCTTTTACACCAGGTAGTGATATCGCTGGTGTGGTAAAAGCTGTCGGAGAAAAAATCAAACATTTAAAAGTGGGTGATGAAGTTTTTGGGTTTGTGGCACATGGTGGATTTGCAGAAGAAGTAGTGTTAGATGGAAAAGCAGTTTTTCCCAAACCACCAAATATGGATTTCCCAATTGCAGCTTCCTTTCTGATGGCTTATGGAACTTCTTATCATGCCTTAAAAGATCGTGCTCGATTAAAAGAAGGAGAAACACTTTTAGTTCTAGGTGCTTCAGGAGGAGTGGGATTAGCTGCTGTAGAATTAGGGAAATTGATGGGGGCAAAAGTAATTGCAGCAGCTTCGACTGACGAAAAATTAGAATTGTGCAAAGAGTACGGTGCAGATGAAACGATCAATTATTCCACCGAAGATTTGAAAGCCCAAATCAAAGTATTGACAGAAGGAAAAGGGGTAGATGTAGTTTATGATCCGGTTGGAGGAAAATATTCTGAACCTGCTCTTCGAGGAATGGCTTGGGAAGGAAGATTTTTAGTTGTTGGTTTTGCAGCAGGTGATATTCCAAAAATTCCTTTGAATTTACCGTTGCTAAAAGGATGTCAAGTTGTTGGAGTATTCTGGGGAAGTTTTGCCATGAAATTTCCCAATAAAAATATTCAAAATACTATGGAATTAATGCAATGGTATGCTCAAGGAAAGTTGAAGCCACATATCCATGCAGTTTATCCATTGAAAGATGCTACTAAAGCATTAGAGGAAATGATGAATCGTAAAGTTCGAGGGAAAATTGTTATTAGTAATTAATTATCTAAGATCTTTCAGATTTATAAAATAAAAAGAAATGCCAAAATTAGAAATAGAAAACATTGAAGCGCTGATGAAGTTGGAAGGAGATGCTCTACCTCAGGGAGATTGGATTCCAGTTACTCAAAAAATGATTAATGCTTTTGCTGATGCAACTTTGGATTATCAATGGATTCATACTGATGTAGAAAGAGCAAAAAAAGAGTCTCCTTTTAAAACTCCAATAGCTCATGGATTTATGTCGGTTTCTCTTTTGTCCAAAATGTTAGAAGAGGCCGTTATTATTAAAAGCGGAAAAATGGGAGTGAATTATGGATTGAACAATGTTCGTTTCCCTCATCCTGTGCCTGCTGGAAGTCGATTGAGGTTAAATGGAAAAATTAATAAAGTTGAGGCTTATGGTGATAATGGCTGCAAAATATTTTGGGGATGTTCAGTAGAAATAGAAGGAGTAGAAAAACCAGCATGTGTTGGAGAATTTATTAGTTTACTTTTTGAATAAGTGAAACTGAAAAATATTTACCTGTTCCAAAAGAATGTATTGTTTTAATTGAGGCTGGTTTAATCTGAAAATTTTGAATTTAAAAATGAACTGAAATAAAATAATTATATGTCAAATAAAAATAAAAATTTCCTAGTTCACAAAACAGAATTAAATAATACTAAGCTGTCGGATTCTGAGGTTTCTGAATTGCAAAACGGAGAAGTATTATTTCGAATTGACAAATATGCTATGACGACTAATAATATTACATACGCTGTTGTAGGTCATAAGATTGGTTATTGGCAATTTTTTCCTGCAGAAGAGCCCTATGGAATTGTTCCAGTTTGGGGCTATGCTGACGTAGTAGAATCTAAACATGATGGCGTAAAGGTTGGTGAACGATTTTATGGATACTTTCCAATGGGAAATTTTTTAAAGATTGAAGTAGGAAAATGTTCGCCATTTGGGATTACTGATGGATCAACTCATCGAGCAGAATTAGCACCAATCTATAATTCCTATAGTAATATAAAAGCTGACGTCTCTTATAATCAAGAAATGGAAGATTATGCCCCGATCGTTCGCCCATTATTTACCACATCTTTTTTGAATTATCAGTTTTTAAAATCAGAGATTTTTTTTGATGCTGAACAAATAATTATAACAAGTGCCTCCTCTAAAACATCTATGGGCTTGGCTTTTATGTTGAAAAAAAACCAGGAAGATGATGGGAAAAGAATTGTTGGGTTAACTTCACCCGGGAATTTAGAATTTGTAAAAAATACAGGTTATTATGACGAAGTAATAGCCTACAATGATTTGGAAAAAGATCTAAATCAAAAAGATTCTATAGTGGTGGATATGGCTGGGAATTCAAAGTTATTATTTAGGATATATGATTTCTTAAATGAAAAATTAAAATTTTCTTCTTTAATTGGGTTAACTGATTGGACATCAGAAAAAGAATTTAAGACATTACCGCGTTCCAAGTTTTTCTTTGCACCAGCATTCGCTCAACAATTATTTAAAGAATGGGGGATAGAAAAAGCCAATAAGGAAATTGCCATGGCAGGAGAAAGTTTTACAAGAGATGCATCACAATGGATGGACTTAGTTTATTTTAATGATTTCAAATCATTATCTAAATTGTATCATGAAATGTTACAAGGAAAGGTCGATCCAAGAAAAGGAAATATTGTTAAAATTTAACCTTTATTAACTCAAAGCATGATTTAAATTAAATGCTATGTGAATATTTGAAATAACACAATTTAAATTTTATTAATAAAAAAAATGCCCATTCAAATCCTTTAAACAGGGTAGGGTTTTAATATGAAAGCACCATTTATAGATACATTAAATTTGCCTGTTGTAGCAGCGCCAATGTTTTTAATTTCTGGCCCAAGACTAGTTGTCGAATGTTGTAAAGCAGGTATCGTTGGAACATTTCCAGCATTAAATCAAAGAACAACTGAGGGCTTTGAAGATTGGCTTATTCAAATTAAAAGAGAATTATCTGATTGGGAAAAGGAAACTGGAAAAACTGCGGCACCTTTTGGGGTTAACTTAATAGTCCATAATACCAATCCAAGACTTCAGGCCGATTTGGAAGTTTGTGCAAAACACAAGGTCCCATTGATTATCACATCTCTTGGAGCCGTCTCTACTTTGGTGGATGCAGTACATGATTATGGTGGTATAGTTTTTCATGATGTCATTAAAAAACGTCATGCAATAAAAGCTGCAGATGCTGGTGTTGATGGATTAATTTTAGTTGCTGCGGGTGCAGGTGGACACGCTGGGACAATCAATCCAATTTCATTAATTGCTGATATTAAAAGTTTTTACGACAAAACAATCTTACTTTCCGGATGTATGAGCACAGGAAGAGATGTAGCATCTGCGATGCAGATGGGCGCAGATTTGGCCTATTTGGGAACTCGTTTCATCAATGTAAATGAAAGTCGTGCTGATGAAAAATATCAACAAATGATTATCGATAGTGGAGCAAGTGATATCGTATATACTGCTGCTGTTTCAGGTGTATCTGCCAATTTTTTGCAAGCTAGCCTAGAATCAATGGGTATTACTCAAGAACTCTGGGCTCACAAAGCAAAAGTTGATTTTGGAGAAGAACTTAAAGTAGATGAAGCTAAAGCTTGGAAAACTATCTGGTCAGCAGGTCAGGGAGTGACAACAATTAAAGATGTATTACCTTTGGCAGAATTGGTAGAGCGAATGAAAGAAGAGTTTAAGGAAGCAATTGAAGCTCAATACAAGTTATTAGAAAAGTATGGGTAGGTCAAAAAGTATTAGCCTATTATTAAATTTTTCCGAATCGTATTAATTTTTTATGAAGAAATTTTTGACCTACAAGGGAGCAGTTATGACATGGGAATGTGATTCAAATGGACATATGAATGTAATGTATTACATCAATAAATTTGAAAATGCAGGTCGCAATTTAAGTTTGGAAATGGGTGTTTCTAAAATAATGTCCAAAGAAATTGGGTTCGTAGTTGTAGAGCAAACGATTAAATATTTAAGAGAGGTTTTTGAAGATGATCTTTTATTTGTGGAAAGTAGCTTAGTAAATTTTTCCAATAAAGCAATGGTCATGAGACATGAAATGTTCAATGGGATTACAAAAGATTTGGTATCCACTATGGATGTCGTAGGAGTTTTATTCAATAAAACAAATCGTAAGGCTATTCCTATTCCTAAGGATCGAATTGATATACTTAAAAAAATGATAGGCTAAAAATAAGCAAATGATAATTTCTCAAACTATTACCAAACTAAATGAAAAAGACTTTGAGGTAGATATTACAGTTACTGATATCCCTGAAGGGTATTTTATTTCCATTGGAGATACAACCTTTTCTGATGATGGTTTTATGCGAATAATGATGATTGAAATGCTTCAATTAAGTGATTCTACTGGAGGTACTCGAACAATTAATTCTGGTGTGTTTACTAGGCAGGAAGAGGAGGATGTAATTAAAGTATTAGTCGTTCTTGATGGAAAAAAGCAAGGGGTAAATACTCAGGTTTATTTTTAGTGTAAATTTTTTGTATTACAATTTAGGAAAAAAAAATACGCTAACCAGTTTTAAGTTTAGCGTACCTTTTTATAATAATACAGTTATATACTGTAACTACATTACTAAGTTCGGATTGGCTGCTCTTTTTCTCTCATGCTCTTTCAAAAATATCTTTCTTAATCTCATAGATTTTGGAGTCAACTCCAAATACTCATCGTCACCAATGTATTCCATGTATTGTTCCAAAGAGAATTGTGTATGTGGAGCGATTTTTACTTTATCATCAGCGCCAGAAGAACGCATGTTAGATAATTTTTTAGTTCGAATTACATTTACGACTAAATCATTATCACGCGTATTTTCCCCAACGATTTGACCTTCATAAACATCTACGCCTGGTGGAACGAAAAACTTACCTCGGTCTTGTAATTTAAACATGGCAAAAGGAATTGTTGTTCCCGTTTCATGTGCAATTAATACTCCTTTATTCCTTGAAGGTAAATCTCCTTTCCAAGCATCGTATTTGATAAATCTATGAGACATAATTGCCTCACCAGCAGTCAAGGTAAGAATTTGATTTCTAATCCCGATGATTCCACGAGATGGCATCTCAAATTCTAAGTGCATCAAATCACCCTTTGGCTCCATGATCGTCATTTCACCTTTCCGGTTAGAAACAGCTTCGATCACTTTTCCAGATACCTCTTCAGGAACATCTATGGAGAGTAATTCAACTGGTTCACATTTTACACCATCAATTTCTTTAATTATAACTTGAGGTTTTCCTACGGCTAATTCATATCCCTCTCTTCTCATTGTTTCAATCAATACAGACAAGTGAAGTACTCCACGACCATATACATTATAAGAATCGGGAGAAGTTGTTTCTTCTACTTTCAGAGCAAGATTTTTTTCAGTTTCTTTAAACAGTCGATCACGCAAATGACGAGAAGTTACATAGTCTCCTTCTTTCCCAAAAAATGGGGAGGTATTAATAGTGAAATACATACTCATTGTAGGTTCATCGATTGAGATAGGAGTCATTCCTTCTGGAGTCTCAAAATCTGCTATTGTATCTCCAATATCAAAACCATCAATTCCACTAATTGCACAAATATCACCAGCATTTAATACTTCTACTTTTTCTTTTCCCATTCCAGTAAAAGAATATAATTCTTTGATTCTACCTTTCACAATAGAACCATCCCTTTTTACTAATGAAATCGGTGAATTGGATTTAATTGTTCCTCGATTCACTCGGCCTACTCCGATTCGACCGATGTAGTTAGAATAATCGATGGATGTGATTTGCATTTGCAATGTTCCCTCTTCTACTTTAGGAGAAGGTATATGTTCTAAAACTTGATCTAACAAATAAGTTACATCTTCTGTTTGGGTAGCATAATCTTCACCCATCCAACCATTTTTAGCAGACCCATAAACTGTTGCAAAATCTAATTGATCTTCACTAGCGTCTAAGTTTGCCATCAAGTCAAATACATCATCCTGTACTTCTTCTGGGCGACAATTTTCTTTGTCTACTTTATTAACCACTACAATTGGCTTTAATCCCAATTCGATTGCCTTACTCATCACGTAACGTGTCTGAGGCATCGGACCTTCAAATGCATCTACGATTAAAAGAACACCATCAGCCATATTCAATACTCGTTCTACTTCACCACCAAAATCGGCGTGGCCAGGAGTATCGATTATATTGATTTTTACATCTTTGTACACAACGGAAACGTTTTTGGAAACGATCGTAATTCCACGTTCTCTCTCCAAATCATTATTATCAAGAATCAATTCCTTTTTTTCCTCAGTATCACGGAAGAGATTACATTGGTACAAAATTTTATCAACCAATGTTGTTTTACCGTGATCGACGTGGGCAATAATTGCGATATTTCTAATATCTTTCATGTAATTTGAATTTACTAAATAATAGCTTTTAAATGGATCTTATTCTAAGAGGGCGCAAAGGTACATCTTTTTATTTGGAAAAATGCTTTTTTTGTTCGTAGGAACAGAATATTCTTTTGTTAAAAATTCAACAGTTTGTTATGAAAAATGAGTTAGGAAACTTGGTTTTAAGTCACATCTTTTTTTTTGCTTTATTTGGAAAACAAAAAAGCTAAAATGAAAAATCTATTCTTCCTAGTTTTATCTATCCTCCCCTGAAATATTATTTTTTTCGAATCACTAGTGAAATTTTAAAAATTAAGAGTTATTGATAATTATGACAACTTATTATTTTGTATTTAACCTGACTTGTACGAAAAAAAATAAAAGGCGAGGTAATATTTTAATTAAGGATTAATTTAAAATCCAATGTTTGTTGTTCTTAATTTTGAACTCGAAAGATGGGAATCAGTCAATAATAAAAGTCGATAATGAAAATTCTAAGTTAAAAGTAATGGAAGGTGTCAGTCTAGTTTTTTTTAACACATTTATTTTTTAAACACTTAGGCTTTCCATATGTTTATTAATTGATTCTACTTAATTATTGAGTAACATTAAAAATGCAAAATCGTGGTTTGGAACTCAATATTTTTCTAAAAATCTCAAAACTTGTATAATCTTGAAACCTATATTAATTATAATCGGTGTTCTTTTTGTAATCTTTTCAGTGGTTCAAATTTTTGCTTTTCAAACCAGGAATGGAATTGAAAATTATCCATTTACAGTTACTAAAACCTATAGAGATTTCGAAGTACGCAATTATGAAGCAAGTTTATTTACTTCAGTAAAATTATCAACAGAAGACTATGAAGAAGCTTCTAGTTCAGGATTCTCCATTTTAGCAGGGTATATTTTTGGAGGAAATGAAAATGGGGAAAAGATAGCCATGACCTCCCCTGTGGCAATGTCTTTAGGTGATTCAATGACTGTTATGTTTATGGTTCCTAAAAAAATTAAAAAAGAAAATTTACCGAAACCGGACCAACCTAAAATTGAATTTCGTGATGAGCCAGCTAAGACTGTCGCAGCAATCACTTTTGGGGGTTGGGCAAATTCTAAGAAAATTGAAAAATACAAGGAACAATTGATCGGAGTCCTTCAAAGAGAGGGAATTAAATATACTAATCGTTTTTATTTTTTAGGTTACAATCCACCATTCGATTTTATAGGTAGAAAAAATGAGATAGTTGTTGAATTGGACGATCAATAAATTAATTAATTATTGGTGACAATAAACTAAATAGCCGTAAGTTGATTTTGAACCTTTTTTATTAATTTTTGTCCGATTAATCCATGAGAATCATCAGCAAATAGCAAATACAATAACCGCAGATAACTTAAGGGAACCAGCACCAGTTTTAATTCGGGTGGAATAAACTATACTAGTTACAACTTTAATTAAATTAGCCACAGACAATATTAGATTTTCCACCATTTCTTCCTTGGAAATATTTCCAACAATAATAATTATACCAGGGTAATTATTTCTATCGTCTTTTACAAATTTTGTTAAATATTTGAATTAACCATTGGTGACATCAAAACAGTTAAAATTTCAGTCAGGTCAAAAAGTAAGAATTATTTTCAATTTTATTAAATCCTTTTGATTTGTGCCGGTATTTGGTTGCAATAAAATCTTTGTTCTCCTCTTAGTCATTTTACTAAAATATTTCCATTCTTCAGACAAATAATGGTTAATAATAATTTACTATTCTCAAAAGCTCTTGACATCTTTAGGGTAACAACTGTTTTTATGCTAGTTGCTATAATATCTGTAAATTTTTATGATCGGATGGTATTTTTTACGTTTAAATAAACTAAGAGCAAACCACTAATTATAAAATAATATGAAATGAGTTTTTTATCACTTCTGGAAAAGAATTGATTAGGAAATGGATTTTTTTTAAAGGTAATTTATCAAATCCAAAGAAAAAAATTAAGGGAAAAACATACTTTTCACAGGTAATTATTACTTTTATAAAAATGACTTTATATTTTGTAACCGAATCAAAACTTACGAAATGAGCAAAACAATCTATCGTTTTATTGCCGTTGGTATTTTTTTGTTTATGTTGATTACTTTTCTTGCCTGTTCAAATTCTGAAAAAAAGAATGGAAGAAATAATACCAACTCATCTAATGCTATACAGATTTCTTACCCCAAGGATCATTATGATGAAGTATTAAATGGGCGATTAATACTACTAATCACCGACCAAATAGAAACTGAACCTCGATTTCAATTAAGAGACGATTCTAAAACATGTCAAGCATTTGGAATAGATGTTAATGAATGGTCATCTGGAAATATTTTACAATTTGATGAAGATGCTTTTGGTTATCCAATTCTTTCAATGAAAGACCTGCCTTCCGGGGAATATTTTGCCCAAGCTTTATTTCATAAATATGAAATATTTAATCGAGCAGATGGAAAATTGGTGAAATTACCAATGGACAGAGGTGAGGGACAAAAATGGAATAAAGCCCCAGGTAACTTATATTCCATACCGCAAAAAGTAAATATTAAAAATGGTCAACTTCCTCAAATTGAAATAAAATTAGAACAAATAATACCATCAATTTCACAACCAGCAGATACTAAATATGTCAAGCATATAAAATTAAAAAGTAAATTGTTGAGTGATTTTTGGGGTAGAGACATGTATTTAGGTGCGCATGTTTTATTGCCAGAAGGTTGGGATGAAAATCTGGATGTTAAATATCCCCTTGCTATTTTTCATGGACATTTTCCAAGTGACTTTGGTGGTTTTCGACCAAATCCTCCAGATCCAAATTTAAAACCTGAATATAGTGAACGATTCAAGGTTGATGGCTATAATAAGTTTGTTCAGGAGGAGGCACATGATTTTTATAGGCAATGGACAGGATCAGATTTCCCCAGAGTTATTGCCATCGAAATACAGCATCCAACACCATATTATGATGATTCTTACGCTGTTAATAGTGAAGCCCAAGGCCCTTACGGTGATGCATTAACCTATGAACTAATTCCTCATATAGAAAAAGAATTCCGAGGAATAGGAGAGGGGTGGTCTCGATTTGTTTATGGTGGAAGCACTGGAGGATGGGAGGCTTTGGCTGTTCAGGTCAAGTACCCAAAAGAGTACGGAATGTGTTTTGCAGCTTGCCCTGACCCAATTGATTTCAGAGCATATTGTCTGGTGGACATCTATAAAGATGAAAATGCTTACTACAAAGAAGGTACTTTTCGGAAGACACTTGTTGCAGGTCATCGAGACTATCTTGGGAATGTTGATGCAACTCTTAAAGACATGAATTATCGAGAATTGGTTCTTGGGTCACGAGGTCGTTCGGGACAGCAATGGGATATTTGGGAAGCTACTTACTCCCCAATTGATAAAGATGGTTATCCTAAAAGAATTTGGAATCGTCTTACAGGTGAAATAGATAAGGAGGTTGCATCATATTGGAAAGAGAATTATGATTTAGCTTATATCCTAAAACGTGATTGGGCAAAGCACGGGAAAGATTGGGAGCATAAAATTCATCTTTATTGTGGAGACATGGATAACTATTATCTTAATAATGCGGTATACCTTGCTGAAGAAATTCTATCTGAAACGTCAGCCCCATTCTATAATGGTGAAGTTGATTATGGAGACAGAGCTGAACATTGTTGGAATGGAGATCATGAAAATGGGAATCATATAAGTAGATTGCGTTATAATAAAATGTTTATTAAAAAATATACTGAAAAAGTTGGGTTGATAGCTCCAAAAGGAGCTGATCTTAAAAGTTGGAGATATTAAAATGAATTTCTTTGGGAGCTGTTTACTTTAAATAATTCCAGAAAATATAATAAACAGAAATGCGGACTTTAGATTTAAATTGCGATATGGGTGAATTACAACCTCATCAAAAAAGAAATTTTGATGAAGAAATCATGCCTTATATTTCTTCTTGTAATATTGCTTGTGGGTTCCATAGCGGCACTCCATCACTTATCGAAAAAACGATTAGAGCTGCAATTAATCATCGTATTAAGATAGGTGCACATCCTTCCTATTATGATAGGGAAAACTTTGGAAGGGTTTCTAAAAAAGTAGAGAGTTCACAATTATTGTCACAACTAAAATATCAAATTTGTGCAGTCAAAGGAATGGTTGAAAATTACGGGCGAAAATTAGATCATATTAAACCACATGGAGCATTATATAATGATATGATTATTGATAAAGAACTTGCTGTTCAAGTTGTACAATTGATAAAATCAATTGATCCAAAATTGAAAATTGTAGCTTTGGCTTGTTCTCATGTCATTGATATTTGTATAGAAAATAAAATGGAATTCGTTCTTGAGGGATTTGCAGATAGGCGGTACCAAACAATTAATCAATTGAGGAGTCGAAAATTAGAGAATGCAGTTATAGATATGCCAAAAGACGTTTTAAATCAAGTTAGTAATTTTGTCAGTGGAAAGGTACAACTGTATAATTTAGAAATTGTACCCATTCAGGTGCAATCAATTTGTTTGCATAGCGATACTAAAGGAGCGGTTCAATTAAGTAAAATGATTTATGATCTACTAAAAGAAAAAAATATAGAAATTGCCTAACTCAATTTTAGAAATAAAAAACTACAACAATGATTTTTTAATTTTAAAATCAAAAAATCAATCCTTTCTTACAGAAATAGGTAAATCAGTCTTTATGGAAAGATTAGATTTTATAGATGAGGTGATTGTAACGCCGATTGAAATATGTTTAAAGTTGAATGAAAACTTCGAAGAGTCAAAAATTGAACAACTGCAAAAGGTAGAACAAAAAGGTATAATCAAGTTCAAAACGTATAAACTCCCTGTTTATTTTAACGAGCATGAAGATTGGGAAAATGTGAAATCCCAAACTAGTTTTTCTAAAAAAGAAATCATAGAGAAATTAATAACTTGCAATTATTCAATTTCAATGTTTGGCTTCCTTCCTGGTTTTATCTATATGGAAGGGCTTGATCCTTCACTTTATGTTTCCCGAAAAACTATTCCATCCAAATATGTAAAGGCAAACTCGCTTGCTCTTGGAGGGAAATATGTTGGGTTATATTCGATAGATAGCCCAGGAGGTTGGTATGTAATTGGTCAAATTCCAGTTTCAATTTTAGAAATTCCTCAGTTACCACCAGTGGCAATGAATTTGGGAGATCAAATAGTTTTACATCCAATCGATAAAATTGAATTCGAATATATTTTGCAAAAACAAATTTCGTTAAAAGAGTACAATGGGTAGCTTGGAAATTATTAAGGCTGGAATGATGACAAGTATCCAAGACTTGGGAAGAAAAGGTTTGGCTTATTTTGCTATTCCAAATTCTGGTGCTATGGATGCAAATGCTGCTAAAGTTGCTTTGTTGCTTTTAAATAAAAATGAAAAATGCCCTCTCATTGAATGTACATCTAATGCTCCAGAGATAATATTTAACGACGAAACAAAAATTGTAATTACTGGTGCAGATTTCAATTGGAAAATAAATAATGATCCCATCAATCGCAATTCAATTTTATTTGTTAAAAAAAATGATATACTTAAAGGAAGTTTTTCTAAGGATGGTTTGAGAGGATATATTGCAATTGATGGCGACTTGGAAATTAATAAAATATATGATTCGTTTTCGACATATACAAATGCAAAACTAGGTGGTTTTGAAGGTCGACTTCTTCGTAAAGGTGATGTTGTAAAATGGGAAAGTAATAATTTTTCTTTTTCTAAAAATAAAATTATCCCTATTAAAAAAGGACCTGAGTTTGATTTACTTTCTTTAAAATCAATTGAATTGCTTACTTCTAATGTTTACAAAATTGGGATTGATAGCAACAGAATGGGGATTAGGTTGGAAGGTGATGAAATAGTTGATTCTAATTTTCAATTGATAAACAGCGTTCCTGTATTGCCAGGCTTTATTCAATTACCTCCAAGTGGTGTACCTATCATTGTTTTACAAGATGGACAAACGACTGGAGGCTACCCAAGAATCGCCTATATTCAAGATCAATATTTATCTGTATTAAATCAAATTCCTTTAGGGAGTAAAATTCAATTTAAACTTAATTAAATTTATCTTACATTTACTATTTTTGAAAAATAATCTATTTTGCTATTCAATTCAATTTAATATACCATGAGATTCAATTTTAAATTATTTTTGGTTTCAATAGTTTTGTTATTTTTAAACACTACAATCTTTTCACAAGATGACAAGGAATTAGAAGGCCGTTGGGATTTAGTTATTTCAAAAGATGGAGAACAATTGCCTTCTTGGTTGGAGGTGAAAAAGTCTGGTTATAAGACTTTAGTAGGCAGATTTGTGTATGCTTTTGGGAGTGCTCGTCCAATTTCTTATATTGAATTAAAAGATGGAATTTTTAGTTTTGCTATTCCTCCACAATGGGAGGAAGGAGAAAATAATATGGTGTTTGAGGGAAAGTGGATTGATGGGGCATTAGCTGGAACAATGAAATATACAGATGGAAAAACTCATCTATGGACTGCTAAACGGGCTCCCAAATTAATTTCTTTGGAAAATCCAATTTGGGGAGCACCTCGCGAAATTTTTAATCAAAAAAACCTAGATGGTTGGTATGCTTCTGGAGAAAATCAATGGGTGGTGGAGAATGGGGTTTTGACGAGTAAAAAGTCAGGATCAAATTTAATTACTGATGAGAAGTTTTCAGATTTTCAATTACATATCGAATTCCGTTATTCAAAAGATGGAAATAGTGGCGTATATCTTCGGGGTAGATATGAAGTACAAGTGGCAGATAACAAAGGTTCTGAACCTGATAATATCATGTTTGGAGGATTGTACGGTTTCTTGACACCAAACGAGATGGTTGCAAAATCGGCAGGGGAATGGCAAGCTTATGATATCACGCTGATCGGTCGGCGAGTAACTATAGTTGCAAATGGAAAAACAATTATAAATGATCAAATCATTCCTGGTATTACAGGAGGCGCTATGGATAGTGATGAAGGAGAGCCAGGTCCATTTATGTTACAGGGTGATCATGGGCCGATAGAATTTCGAAATATTGTAGTAACTCCATTGATGAAAAAATAATGTAAAATTCGCTTTAGTCTCCAATTTGAAAATAGGGCGAATTAATGTTACTCCGTTGTCATTTATCTTTTAAGTTACTTTTTATGAGGTACAACGATAATTATTAACTAATGAAATCTGAGATTTCAAAAACTAAGTTCACCTAAAATTTTTCTGCTTAGTTTAAATTATCCATTTCAGTATTGCCACTTTTGGGAGATTTGTACCAACAGAACTGATTAATTTTTATCAGTTTAAAAAGATGTTTAAGGGCAAAATATTCCAAATTTGTTCTTTATGATCAATCCATACCCATAAATACCACCTGAATTTTAAGAATATCTTTCTCTTCTTACAAAGACCATGTATATATCTTTTTAAAATTTTAAATAATTATTTTATCTACCATTGAGCCATACTATTCTAGAAGAATCATAATCTATAATATTTATGAAAATGAGTAAAGTTGTTTACGTTAATTAATCTTACTTCATTCATTTTAACAAAGTTGAATTAGTAATCTTAAACTATCATTAATCATGGTAGAAATATTATATTCGCTATGCTCCGTTTGAGTTATGAAAAAAAAGATTGAGGCTTAAATGAGAAAAATATGATTTTGTTCTAAAATAGCTTTCTATGAAGTAAAGGGACCATTCAATTCACTTTAGTCTGAAAGGTTACAAAAGATTATCTCAAAAACTAAAATTACTTTCGTAACTAGTGAATCTAAAAATTTAACTAAAAGCCATTCAATAAAAAATATATGAGAAAAATATTATACCCCATTCTTTTACTTTTTTTATTTTTTCACACTAATGCACAACAAAATCTAAATCAATATTCAAGGGTTAAAATTGATTTGACCAATCATTCAATTTTGGATGTTGCTCGTTTAGGATTGGAAGCCGATCATGGAGATTATGCTAAGGGAAAACATTTGATTAATGATTTTTCAAACCTAGAAATGGATTTACTTCGCCAAAATGAAATCCCATTTGAAATTTTAATTGAAGATGTAAAAGCATACTATGTTGGCCGAAATGATCCAGGATATCATAATCATGATAATAATGTGGAAACTAGAATCTTGGGAAATTGCGATGACGACGGAGTAGGTATTCAATACGATTATGAAACTCCGGTAAATTATGAAGAGGGCTCAATGGGGGGATATTTGACTTACGATGAATTGTTGGTTACCCTAGATGATATGGTGGCACTTTATCCAAATTTAATTTCAACAAAAGCACCGATTGGGAATATTTTGACTCATGAAAATCGGCCAATCTATTGGCTTCGACTGTCAGATAATCCAAATGTAGAAGAGGCTGAACCAGAGGTATTATATACAGCTTTGCATCATGCTCGTGAACCAAATAGTTTATCTCAAATGGTTTTTTATCTTTGGTATCTTTTGGAAAATTATGACTCTAATCCAGAGGTGAAATATTTAGTGGATAACACAGCGATGTATTTTATCCCATGTATAAACCCTGATGGATATATTTTTAATGAAAATACTGATCCCAATGGTGGAGGTCTTTGGAGGAAAAATAAATATCTCGAAAATGGAACTCTTAGAGGTGTTGATTTGAATCGGAATTATGGTTACCAATGGGGGATTGATGATAATGGATCCTCTCCAAATTCCACAAGTAATGTGTATCGCGGGACTGCTCCATTTTCAGAGCCCGAAAATCAAGCGGTTCGGGATTTTTGTAACGAGCATCAATTTAAAATTACCTTGAATTATCACTCCTATGGAAATTTGTTAATTTATCCATGGGGGTACAGCGATTTGGTGACAGATGAGTATGACACTTTTTCTTCATTTGCTGAATCAATGACTAGAGAAAATGATTTTTTTGCTGGGACGGGAACCCAGACTGTTGGTTATGCAGTGAATGGAAATAGTGATGATTGGATGTACGGAGAAACAGATTCAAAACCAGCTATTTATTCTATGACTCCAGAAATTGGAGATGGAAATTTTGGTTTTTGGCCACCGCAAATTGATATTGATCGATTAAACAAATCTACACTTAAGCAAAATTTAACGACAGCACATTTGGTATTGAATTATGGAGAAGCCATGGAAATAAATTCTTCTAATTATTTGACTTCAAAAATTGGTTCGCTCGAAATATTATTAAAAAAGTATGGACTCGAAATGGGTGATCTTACCTTATCAGTTTCAGGAGTTGAAAATATAACTATAACTTCGAGTAATTCAAATACTTGGAATATGAATCACCTGGATGAAGAGACTGTAAACTTTGAGTATACAATTTCTAATGACGTTGTGAATAATGAGGAACTGAGATTTGCTATTCAAATTGATAATGGTTTATTCATTTCACATGATACAATTACAAAAATATTTTTAGATGGAGACATGATGGTTGGCCTATCTGATATGGGGAATGAGATAAATAATTGGACAACTAATGGGACATGGAACGAGACAACAGAAGAATTTTATTCGAGTACAACAAGTTATACTGATTCTCCTTTTGAGGATTATGAGGCTAATCAAACTTCAGAAATTAAATTAAATACTCCGATTGATTTGACAAACGCTGAAAGTGCATTTTTAAATTTTTATGCAAAATGGGATATTGAATCCAATTATGATTTGGCTCAAGTGATGGGGTCAGTTGACGGTAACAATTTTGTACCATTATGCGGAAAGTATACTACCTCTGGAACATTTAACCAAGATCTTGATGAACCGGTTTACGAGGGGATACAGACTGATTGGGTAATGGAAGAAATAAACTTAGACGATTATATCGGTGGGTTATTTTGGATGAAATTTAGATTAAAGGCAGATGGTGGAGTAGAGGGAGATGGATTTTATTTTGATGATTTGTCTGTGAATTTAGTGACGGGTTCAACTTCTGTCGGGGAAGAAATATCAAAAATTTCTAGCTTACAGATTTTTCCAAATCCATTTTCTCAATCTATAAAAGTTAACTTAAATTTGGCAAAACAAACTGATAATTTGGAATTGAGATTGGTTAACACTTTGGGACAAGTAGTTGTAAATGATTTATATCAAAGACTGCCATCTGGGAATCATTTATTGGGTATGGGGAATTCAAAAATATCGGAAGGAATTTATTTTTTACAAGTTGTATTAGATGGAGAAAAAGTAAGTAGTAAAAAAATAGTTAAAGTGAAATAAAAACAAATGAAAAAAATGTCATTGGTTTTAATGATAGGATTAATTTTATCGTTGTTTTTAAATCTGTTGTCATGCAGTAGTGGGAAAAAGATAACTACTGCTACAATAATTAAAAGTGAAATTGTTGCAACACTTAGAGTAAAAGTAAAGCCTCAACAAGTTGTTTCGGCATTCCAAAAATATAAAATAGAAACCTTAAAAGTGATTAATAAAGATACTAACACTTGGGTATTTACTTTTGATAAAAGCTTAGTTGATCCAGATTATTTTTTAGATTATCTGAAAGATTCGCAGTTTATTATATCCGCAAAATTTGGAAAAATATATAAATAATATTAAAGTAGGTAAAATAAAAAACGATTTTTCAAATTGATGAAAATCGTTTTTTATTTATAACATTACTTTTGCAAATGTATTTATCGAGCAATATTTATTTTAAAACTCCTTAATTCATCTTCGATTTGAACCACTAAGAAGTATAATCCTGTTGTCAATTCCATACTGCCCAAAGATAAGTTTTTTAAGTGAAATCCTTCTGGTTGTTTTTGATTAACCTCTGTGAAGTCAATAATTTGTTGACCTAAAACGGAATGAAGAGAAACTTTGACGTTACTTGTTTTTTTCAAATTATATTTCAAAATTAAATAATCTTTAGCAGGATTGGGGAATACGCTAATGTTGAAATCATTTTCCATATTTGTATCACCAACAAGAATAGTTTCAAAAATGGCAATCAAAGTATCAGCTTGTGTCAAATTAATCCAAGCTTTTCGGGTCGTATCATTTGGGGTAATTATATTTTCAGCAGTGCTAATCCAATGGCTGAATTTATATGTATCTGTAAATTCATCAAATACTTTGGCTTTAATTTTATTTTCCATTCCTCCGAAATAATCACCAGTCCAAGGAAAAGATTCAATGTCTAAAGTATTAAAATCAATTTCTCCAATGCCATTAGGTTCTGTCAAAAGTGTTATGTTGTGAGGACCAGAAAGTTCATCATAACATCCAATTGCGCCATCATCTAATAATTCACATCTTGATAAAATAAAATCTTTTAAATCCTGCACATTTGATTCCCATTCCGTTAAAGTTCCACCCCATCGTTGAATTTGTTTAGGCATCTCTGGTTCAATGACAGCAAGCATACTGTCCAGTGTGTAAATCATATTATTGCAACTAAAAACAGTATTCATCATGTCAGCATATCTAGAATAGTAGAGTTGCTTAAATATTGAATTCTCCTCTAATAATTTGAGGAATATTTTTTCATGTTGTCCCACATCACCATCTGATGGTAGATTATTTCCGCTTGCGATATCATCATATAAATCTTGACAAATACCATCCCAATCGTTGTCACAACAATATCCATCTTGCAAAATAGTTTGTATGAAAAAGGTATCAGTTGCAGGGTAAGGACTACCTCCATTGATGATTGTTTGACAATTTGCTGGCAGAGTGCTTGTTCCACCACCACTACCAAAGAATCCATCCATAAAGTCGGAAATATCTTCTAGGTCACATGGTTCAGCATCAGGAGAGATATTTGGAACGCCACTATAATTGATGTAGTAATCAAAAGTTGCATCTAAATCCCATAGGATATAACCCCATTTTTTGTGCTGGCCGGCAGTATCTAATCCTCGCCACCAACCGGTATTATAATTGAGCCAGTCAGACGCTACAACATTTAAATTGACAATCATATAATCAATTAAGCTAACCATATTTATACTATCATTTGCAATCTGATAATTAGCAGAATCACTCATATCATTTTCCAAAATAAAATCTCTAAGTGCCATCCAATCAGTCATAGCTTTGGTTCCACCATATTCGATTTCGGTGTTCCCCCAAGTTGATAAATACTGCAAATCATATTTTCCTTGGTCATAATATTCATCAGTATAATCATGGTCAACAGGTCTTTCCCGCATTCCATATACTCCCCAATATTGTCCATTTAGAAACAAGATAACTCGCTCTGCTGCTCTAGTATCCAAAGCCATTCCCCCGTCTAAGGCAAGTGTTTGCACATATTCATCTCTAATATGTGTACTTCCTTGATGAGCATTATCATTAATGGCTGGATAGTTGTCGTCACCAGAATTTCGAAACATAAATTTTTGATATTCATCTCGATTAGAATAATTGAAGAGTGGTGCATTTACAGCCTTTGAATATCCCATTTCATCTCTTGAAACCCAGTCCAAACTCCGATGAGGCAATACCCATGAATCCTGACCGTGTCGGTTCAAACTGCCAAAAGAAGTGGCTTCTCTTTCTTTATTTTTATTAAAATATTCTAAAGAGCCAATTGGAATTACAGGGCCATTTCCGCCTGCTAAATCAAGCACAGAATCTGCTGCAACTGAAAAGACAGCTAATGTGAAATCTTCATCGATTAAATAAGTGTTGAAATCCATTTTTCCAGCCAAAATAGTGGAATCGTTGCTAAATGATTGAGCTTTAATTACTTGGGTGAAAGCTAAGGGCAATGGATCAGTATAGATGGGTGATGTTTCTGTGGGGTTAGTTCCATCAGTTGTATATCGAAGTACAGAATTAGGTTCATTATTGGTCAAAGAAACCATCTGCAGACCTGAATAATATCCTGCAGCTAAATTCATACTTGGTGTCTGAGTATATCCTAAAAATTGTATGGTGCTATCATTAGAGCTTCCCAAACTCGGTTCAGTGCTAACCACCCAATCTGGACCTCCATCGATTGATCGACACCTTGAGTGTTCTACTAATGTTAAGTCCATTGAAAACATTTCCATAATGGTACCACTAGGATCAGAAAGTAATACAACTTCTCCTATTTTTGTTTGAGCCAGCTTAAAATTTGTATGAAAAATAGATCCCTCTGATTCGTCACGTCCGGAACACCAAAAGACTAAATGTCCATTTCCAGGAATAATTGTTCCAGTAGGAATGGCCCATTTTTGAGGTTTGGCTTCTTTATCAGAAATATGCCATCCTGTTAAGTCAACTGGATCTGAACTTGAATTATATAACTCAATCCAATCTTCAGTTTTCCCATAATTATCTAAAAAAAATTCGAGGTTAGATGCAGAGTATTCGTTGATGTGGATTTGTGCAAATGAATTTAGTGACCACAACAAGATAAGTAAAAGTGATGCGTAGTTTTTTTTCATTTTTAAAATAATTTATATCCGTTAAAAATTTTTACTGGTGATTTAAAAAAAAATTATTGTTTTATTTTTAAAAAATTTTGCCTTGAATTCTAATTTTAAGAAGTCTATGACTTACTAATCTAAGGTGGTGGGTGAGTTAAGTTACTATTCGAGAGTAAGAAACAATAATTTAAATTTATATTTTCATAGAACAAACTTTTCAAATAAGCTCAACATCGTTAATTCTGGGTCTTTACAAATACCACTATGAACCTGAGAATGTTGAATAATAGTGCTCCTTGCTGCAGTCAACCAACGAAATCGCCCTGCCAAATCGAATTGGGCAATTTTCCCACCTTTTTCATCTCCTAAACAAATGAATTCCCAACTTTTTAAATAATCCGAAAACTCTTGAAGATCCGCATCCTTTGAAAAAGCTTTAAGTCGAATTAAGTCTAAATGATATTTTACTCCCAAAAAATTTTTCCTCTTGGAATATAAAATTACACCTACATTTATAAATTCTTCTCGCTCTACCTTGGGAACAAATCGGATGAAGGCATATTCAAAAACTTCATTTCCTTGCATCATTAGCTTCTTTAGTTAGTTTATCTAGATTAGATATTTTGGTTTTTAAAAATGAAGAATATATCTCTCTTTTTTCCATAGGAGGAATAGAATCAGAATTTTCCTCCAAGAAATCATCTGGAATTAATTCAATAATTTGATCTACCAATTCATCAGTTAATGTTGATTTTATTTCAGCTGAGGCAGCCGCTAATTCAGTTGCACGATCTAACATAACATGATCTTTGATTAAAGGGAAAGTTCCACTAGCATGTTTTTCCCAAGTAGTCCAACTGTGATGAAAGTAAAAACTGGCACCATGATCAATTAGCCATAATTCCTTATTCCAATTGAGCAGATTTGTGTTTTTTACTGTCCGATCCATATTGGAAATTATACTGTCAAGTAGCACTACCTTGGAGGCAGTCATCGAATCGGCAACCGAGATAATTGGATCATAAGTTATGGCGCCCGAAAGATAATGCAATCCAAAATTTAAACCAACACTAAATTTGAGCAAATCTTGAATTTCTTCATCTGCTTCAGATTGGCCAAATGAATTATCTAAATTCATAAAAACCAATTCAGGCATTTTTAAGCCAATTGCTCTAGCTAATTCTCCTCCAATTAATTCAGCCACTAATGCCTTTTTTCCTTGTCCTGCACCCCTGAATTTGATTACATAAAGAAAACCATCATCGGCCTCTACTATGGCTGGTAGTGAACCTCCTTCTCGAAGAGGTGTTACATAACGAGTAACATTGACAGTTCTGAGTTCTAATTTTTTCATATTCAATACAAGGTAGAAAATCAGGTTGTAATCCAATATAATTTATTGAGAATTCACAAAAAAAAAAAAGTTTAATTATATTGTCGATGGAAGTTAAAAATTCAAAATCACACACAATGCAAATAAAAGAAAATACAAAGGAATACGACGTAATAATTGTTGGTTCAGGAGCTGGTGGCGGAATGGCAACTAAGATCCTATCTGAAGCTGGATTGTCAGTTGCTCTAGTGGAAGCTGGACCTTATTTTGATCCAAAGGATCCAATTACCCAAACTCAAATGAAATTTCCTTGGGAGTCTCCAAGGAGGGGAGCAAGTACTAAGCGAGCATTTGGAGATTTTGATATGTCTTGGGGTGATTGGAAAGTGGATGGTGAACCTTATACTCAAAAAGAAGGAACTGATTTTATGTGGTGGCGTTCTAGAATGCTTGGTGGTCGAACAAATCATTGGGGTAGAATTTCTCTTCGTTTTGGACCGGATGATTTTAAACACAAGGATATAGATGGATTAGGTGAAAATTGGCCCATTAGCTATGATGACATTAAACCATATTATGATCGATTAGATAAAATGGTAGGTGTTTTTGGTTCAAAAGAAAAACGTAGAAATGACCCAGATGGATTTTTCCTTCCTGCGCCAAAACCTAGATTGCACGAACTATACTATATTAAAGGTGCTAAAAAAGCAGGTGTTGATGTGATTCCTTCTCGACTATCCATATTGACAAAAAAGCTAAATAATGATCGTGGAGTTTGTTTTTATTGCGCTCAATGTAATCGTTCTTGTAATGCCTATGCAGATTTTTCTTCTAGTTCTGTTTTTATCATTCCTGCTGTGAATGGTAGTGGTCAAGTTGATTTATATGTTAATAGTATGGTAAGAACAGTTACTACAAATGATGAGGGGAAAGCTACAGGAGTTTCGTTTATCAATAAAGAGGATCGAAAAGAATATGAATTGAAAGGTCGCTCAGTGGTACTTGGTGCATCAGCTTGTAGTACTGCTCGAATATTATTAAACTCGAAAAGTAAACAACATCCAAATGGTTTGGGAAATAGTAGTGATAATGTAGGTCGTTATTTGCATGATTCTACAGGTGCGGGTAGAGCTGGTTTTGTACCAGCATTGATGGATCGGAAAACCGATTATAATGAAGATGGAACAGGAGGATTACATGTTTATTCCCCTTGGTGGCAAGCAGATAAAAAACTAGATTTCCCAAGAGGATATCATATTGAAGTTTGGGGAGGATTGGGAATGCCTGCTTATGGGTTTGGATTTAATGTTTCTGATTTGAATAAATATATAGGGGGTACAGTTGGTGGATATGGAGATAAGCTGAGAAATGATGCCAAGCGATTTAGGGGTGCAGTAGTTGGAATGGCAGGTCGAGGAGAGTCTATAGCAATGCGAGATAATCGTTGTGAAATTGATCCTGATGTAGTCGATCAATTTGGAATTCCTGTTTTAAGATTTAACTACAAGTGGTCTGACTACGAACGAAACCAAGCAAAACATATGCAAGATACATTCGAAGAAATTATCCATGGAATGGGCGGAATTCCTCTTGGAGATAAGCCAGCTAAGGAACAGGATTGGGGATTGTTAAAACCTGGTCAAATCATTCATGAAGTTGGTACTACTCGAATGGGCAATGATCCTAAATCTTCAGTAACTAACAAGTTTTGTCAATTGCATGATGCGGATAATGTTTTTGTGGTAGACGCAGGTCCTTTTACAAGTCAGGCTGATAAAAATTGTACCTGGACAATTATGGCATTAGCAATGAGGACTTCTGAGTTTATAGTGGAACAATATAAAAAGAAAAATATTCTATAATTAGGGGGCATATGAGAAACCTAATCATCTAATAAATTTTAAAAAATAGTAAAATGAAAAGAAGAGATTCACTTAAATATATGTTGGTTGGAACAATTGCTGGAGCAACTGTAACTTCAACTACCAGTTGTAAAACAGAAATTGACGATGCAAAAGGAGTAGTAAAAGATAATACTAAAAACCTTTACGGGAGAACTCCTTCCGAAATAGAACATGACGATAAAGTAAACTTAGAAACTTATTTTAATGAGCATGAAATGTTAACTATAGCAACTTTGTGTGATATTATTTTGCCTGCAACTCCCTCAGCTGGTTCTGCAACTGAAGCCAAAGTTCCAGATTTTATTGAATTTATAGTAAAAGATTTACCCGGTAATAAATTACCTTTTCGTGGTGGTTTGATGTGGCTGGATACCGAAGCTAACCAGAGATTTGAAAAACGATTCATAGATTGTACGCCTGAACAGGAAATTGAGATTATTGATGATATTGCTTATCCTGATCCAGATGGAGAAAAACCCGAAATGGCACCAGGTATTAAGTTTTTTAATCAAATTAGAAACTTGACCATGACAGGATATTATACTACTAAAATGGGATTTGAAGATCTTGGTGTGACCAGTAATTTTGCTAATGTTTGGGATGGTGTTCCAGAAGAAGTTTTGGCAAACCATGATGTAGATTATGATCCTGAATGGTTAGCAAAATGTGTCGATCAAAGTAAAAGGAATGATATTGCTGAATGGGATGAGGAAGGGAACCTGTTGACCTAATAATAACTACCAAAATATTCATTACCCTAAAATAACAGAAAATAGAAATGAACGTAAATATTCAAGCTCCTTTTACCATAAAAAGCGATCAAGAAAGTGAAATAATTAATCAGATAAAATCTTTGTCTACCTATAATGATCGAATCACCAATGCTGAAGTTTTTTTTAAAGTTGGAGATGGAAATGCCGCAGATTCAGTTATTGCTGAAATAGAATTGCGAGTTCCAGGACCAGTTATTTTCGCCTCTGCAGATGATAAGCAATTTATCAATGCATTTGGCGGAGCAATTAATAAAGTAAAAAAGCAATTGATAAAAGCTAAAGAAACTCGCCGAAAGCACTAATTATTTTTGCTTTTATAAAATGACAGAATTTGAAAAGTATATATGAATTTTCAAATTCTGTCTTAATATTTACTTACAAATTAAGCGAAGACTCTTACTGTTTAACTAAAAGGAAAATTTTATTTACCTCTTAAAACCAAGATTAGAGTTTTCGATTCCAATGCCATTTTTTTGGTAAAGCTACGATGCATTAACCGTTGCCAATAATTTCGATGAGGTTGGTAAGTCACCAACAAATTTGTTTTGAAAGTATTTAAAAATTCAAGCATGCTATCTAATTTATTTTCAGTAGCTATTTCATGAAAAGTTATTTGAAGCTCAGGTGCATTTTCAGAGAAGAAAGTTTTTAATTTCTCCATATTAAGCGAAGTGTTTTGCTTTTCTTCAAATTCTGTAAAATGAACACATCGAATAATTGGGTGAAATGGTTCTAGTAATTTTGAAACTCTCCAAATTTCATAAGGATCAGTTTCAATAAAGTTGGTGGCATAAGTTACCAAAGTCGTCTTGCGATAAGCTGCATATTCGGGGATTACAAAAACAGGGCAAGGTGCTTTTTTTACAACATTGGCTGCAACACTTCCTAATATTTTATCTATAGCTCCATGTTCATCTCGAGTCCCAATACAAATAAAATCGTACTCATGTTCTTTTGCAAATTGATTAATTACTGCCTCAGGGGTTCCCATTTCGATTTTAGTTAAAATGACAGGGACGTTTTTTATTTGTTGAACTGTTTGAGACAGAATTCTACTTGTTAGTTCAAATAATTTTTGGTTAGCAATTTTCATTTTTTCAGTCATGGCAATTTCAATTGCAACAGGGACATCAATTACAGCTAAATATGGATTGACTACATGTATTAGTGAAATATCCGCTTTCATTTGGTCTGCCATTAAAATAGCATGGCGAAAAGCATTTTCAGCTGAGAAGGAAAAATCTGTTGGAACAAGAATTTTTAATTTATTTTGCATAATTTTATTTTTACATAAACTCTATTTTTTTTGTTGGAAATTAATTGACGAAAGTCAAGAATAATTGTGATTATAATCACTATTATAACAAAAGGAATTTTGAATCTTCAACTATTATCTAAATTTAGATCAAAGTCCTTTGACTGAATATTGTTTAATAACAATTCTTTTACGACTAAAAAAAAGGATTTTTTGGGAGAATGAATTTCTCGATTTTTTTAACTAGTATCGAAGTTTCAATACCCGAGAATTTAATTTGAAAATTATAGTAATACCAATAAAGACTGCTTTAATTAGATCGATAGTATATTTTTCAAAATACTTCCTGCATTTTTTTTGTGAAACTTCCATTATAAGCATTCCTAAAAGGAAAACTTCAAGACTTATAAAAAAAAACTCTCAAAAGTTAAATTAATCCATTACTCGAGCCTTGTTTTTTCAAAATTAGAAATCTTGAAAATGGTGACTAATGATTATCGTCAAAAGGTGAGGTATTTTTTGTCCCCTTTTAGATAAAGGTAGATATGACGAAGCGCTTTAGTTTTGTAATCATTATTATTGCTTAATAGTCAAAGTTAAGTCTATTTTGTTGTCTTTCTTTATTCAATTTTTTTAAAAAGGTTAATGTATAAGTATTGTTAAGGGAAATGGATGGAGTGATTTTTAGAATCTCATCCTTTTGATAAAGATCAGTGTGATGAATTATAATAATCATTATCAGCTGAGATTTTTCAATTAATTTTAGGATTATTTTAAATTCCGATCAATAAAAAAATATTTTGCTTTTTGCACAAAATGTTTCCGTAGCAGTTGCTTTATCCTCAACCGATGATAAAGTTTTGCGTTAAACTGAATTCCTTTCTGATAAATTGAAAATTAAAAAACTTAATTTAATTCATGTCATCTCAAATATTCTCTCTCCTGTAGATACAGATTGGGAAACATATGAAATATTAGGGCCAAGTTTTAATCTTAAAAGGGAAATAAAAGATCGGTTTTTAACTAAGGTTGAATCTCTATTTTCTAGAGAAATTATATTGAAAATGGAGGTAGTTGAGGGAAATCCTTATCGAGAAATGCTTCTTGCTGCTAAAAATTTGGATTCTAATTTAGTAATTGTCCCTCGTAAAGAATAAAGTAATGGGAGTGGAATTACAGCCAAAAGAACTGTTATGGATTTTTTAAGAAATGTTTTACTTGTTCCAATAAATGCTTACGTAAGGATTAATAGGAATTCCGTTTCTTTAGATTTTTCGGAGAACTCAGCAAGAGCGCTCGCTGAAAGGAGCATCGTACCTTTTCAATAAAATGAAAAATGTACTTTAAAATGTGTTCATAACGTTGTTCTGATCTATCAAATTATTATTTAGACATAAAAACTAGAACTCAATTAGACAATCAATTTTACAAAGCGCAAAAATGGCTTGGGATATTTTTGTAAAATAATATGATTTTAAAAAAGGGAGTTGCTAATTGATTTTGTGCAAAATATCAGTGAGAGTAGTTCTGATCTGTTATCAAATTATTTTATAATCAAAAATCTGACTTTGTTGTGATGGGAGCGAAAGGACATAATGTTTTCGAAAATTTTCTTTACGGAGGTGTAACTGAAACGTTTTTGGATAAATTTGATACTTGTCTAGTTATTATTGTGAGATAATAATTAGAAATGGAAAATTGCTTGCCTGTGGAGCAGGTCAATATTTTTATTCGTTTAAATTATCATTGATTTTTGAGGAAGTTTGCTGAATAAAGTGTTTAGTTCAAAAGAATTCTTTTAGATAAAGTTAATCGCTATAAATATGCATTGGAACTGTTACGATTTTTGAATATTTTTCAGAAACAGGTTGAATTGATCCTTATTTTAATCTTAACCTTCCTTACTTTTTTTAGTTGTTGTAGTCAAGCTGAATTTAGGATGCAATTAGCTAGCAAAAGGTCTTTTGTTATTTTAGAACTAATATTTGAATTTGTCGAAGGAATGATATTTTTTGTTTTTGAAAGAAAGGTGGAAATATAATTTCTAAATATAAACTTTTAATTTGATATGTTGTCTTTGTTTTTTTTTGGTAAAGAATTTCTAGATGAAGAGCTCCAAGAGCTAGTTTGTTCAATGCTAAAATAGGTTATGTGACCTAAATTAAAATAAATACTTGTCTAATGGATTTTGTCTTGAAATTATTTTCGAACAATAACCGAGTTTCAATATCTCATGATTTTTAAAATACTTTTTGAAAATTCTCCTAAGTTGTCAAGAAATTTTTTCGTTTATTTTGACTTCGTATCCGTGGTTAAAAAGGATTATTTTGGTATCGAATAAGCTAAAGTTGTCCTATGATTTGTATTTTTCTATAATCATTTAATAGCGATTTGTTTTTTGTATATATTTGTAATAAAAATTTAATCTATGAGATATTCTTTTTTGGGATTACTTTTTATAACTACGTCACTTTTTAGCCAAGCCCCTCTTTTTAATGACATTACTTTTGATGCTGGAACAGGTATTGGTGCTATGAATAATAATGGAATCGTTATTGGTGACTTTGATAATGATGGGAATGAAGATATTTTTGTTCCTTCTCGGTTGGATGAAAATCGTCTTCTAAAAAATATGGGTGACGGTACTTTTCAAAATGTTACAGCTCTAAGTGGAATCGAAAATGGAGGTTTAACAATGACAGGAGCTTGGGGTGATGTAGATAATGATGGAGATTTAGACCTATTTATAGGGAACTACTACACTCAAACAGCTTCTTTTACAAATTATTTATATTTAAATGATGGAAATGGTGTTTTTACAGATATTTCTACAACATCAGGAATTGATACGGAAGATCAAACTAGGTCAGTTCACATGGTTGATATCAATCAAGATGGATATCTAGATATATATGTTTGTAATTTATCACAACAAAATGTGTTATGGCAAAATAATGGAAATAACACTTTTTTTAATGCTACGTTCTCTTCAGGACTTTATGATGCATCTATTTCTATGGGGGCAATTTTTTTTGATTATGATAATGATGGTGATCAAGATGTTTATTTGACACACGATGGGAATCAAGCCAATATTATGTATGAGAATAATGGTTTCGGTTTTTTTTATGATGTATCGTTGCTAACAAATCTAAATGTGGCTGGGCAAGGAATGGGAGTTGATCATGGTGATGTAAATAATGATGGACACCTTGATATTTATGTTACTAATCTAGGTCCTAACTTTTTATTGTTAAATAATGGGAATGGATCTTTTGGTGAGATTGCTATTGATGCAGGTGTTGCAGATGAAACAGGTATGGGCTGGGGATGTTTTTTTGTTGATTATGATAATGATGGTTGGGAAGATATTTATGTGATCAATGATTCCAATTTTAGCCCATCAACAAATAAGTTGTACAAAAATAATGGGGATACCACTTTTACTTTAGTAAGTTTTGGATCTACAATAAGTAGTTTTTATGCTGGTAGAGGAGGGACCTGGGGAGATTTTAATCATGATGGATATCCAGAAATTATTGTTGCTAATGGGCAAGAGTTTGTAGGTGTTCAGATTTTTGAAAATCTAAATTTGGGAAATAATTGGATTGGTTTTGAGGTAGAAGGAACTACTGATTCCAAAAATGCTTTCGGAACTCGAATTCAGTTAACAACGGAGAATGGAGTTAAGATAGATGAGAAAACATGTGGATCATCTTATGCCTCGCAAAGTTCACATAGAATTTATTTTGGGCTAGGGCAGGGAGAGGTTTCTGATATTTATATTTATTGGCCTGATGGTTCGATAGGTTTTATTGATAGTTTGGAAATTAATCAGGTTCATTCTATTCAACAAGGAATATACAATGCTGATGTGGATGGAGATGGATATTTAGTTGATGTGGATTGTGATGATATGAATGAGAATGTGAATCCAGGAATTTTGGAAGTTGTTTACAATGGTTTAGATGATGATTGTGATCCATTGACCTTGGATGATGATTTGGATGGAGATGGTTTTGTTTTGGCTGATGATTGTGACGATATGAATGAGAGTGTAAATCCAGGAATTTCAGAAGTTGTATATAATGGTGTGGATGATGATTGTGACCCTTTGACCTTGGATAATGATTTGGATGAGGATGGATTTGTTTTGGCTGATGATTGTGATGATATGAATGAGAATGTAAACCCAGGAATTTCAGAAGTTATATATAATGGTGTGGATGATGATTGTGATCCATTGACCTTGGATGATGATTTGGATGAGGATGGATTTGTTTTGGCTGATGATTGTGATGATAATAATTCGGAGATCAATCCTAATGCTACAGAAATTGCTAATAATGGAATTGATGAGGATTGTGATGGGGAGGATTTGATGATGACTTCAACTCATGATCTAGCGGATTTGGTTATTGATATTTTTCCAAATCCAACTTTAGATTATTTGAATATAGGGATTTGGGATAATTTAGATTTTGAAGTGAAAATGTTTAGCCTGAAAGGGGAGTTATTGTATTTTGGATTGAACAAGAATTTAATTGATTTGGAAAATTTTAATAGCGGTATCTACCTGCTTAAAATTAGAGATCTTAAATCTCAGCAAATGGTGATAGAAAGAATTGTTGTAGAATAGGGAAAGCTCAAATAAAATTTCAAATTATTTTTAAAAGCATAGTATAATAAAATTACTTACCTTGAAGGACCTGGGCCGGTTTATTGTTACGGAATAACTCTATCATATTAAAATGAAAATTTTATTAACTCTATTTCTGGTTTTATCGTCCTTTTTATTTTCCGCTCAGAATAATAATGATTCTCATAGCCAAGACTTCTCTAATGAAACAAATGACTCTTCCGTAGAATTGGAAGTAACCTCTACTATTCATACCGCTTCTGATTTAGAAAAAACTTCTACAAATATCAATGAAAAGACTAAATCAGATTTAAAAAAAGAATTAATAATTATCCAGAATCAATCAAGAAATTTAGTTTTATTCTGTTTTATAATTTTCTCTTTAGTAGTTTTAGGTTTATGGTATTATTTTAAGAATAAAGAAAAACAATACCTAATTGTTCAAGAAGAGTTGCTTTTGGAGCTAGAATCTTTAAAAAAGAAGTTCTCTGTCCAAGCTGTTTCTACTCCAATTCATGATAAAGAATTGCTCACTTTAGATAGGCTAAAAATTGAAAAAGCCATCAATAGTAAACTAGGGAAATCTTCTTGGACAATTCTAAATCTTATCTTTTCTAATCCTTCTATTAGTAATAAAGAGCTTGCAAAGGAAGTTTCTTTAAGTTTAGAAGGATTAAGTTCCTCTTTGAGAAGGATGTACCAAACATTCGATATTCCTGCCACAAGCAATAAGAAAGTAACCTTGATCATAAAGGCTGTAAGGTTGTCCCTTAAATAATGAGTAGTAAAATAGGGTGTTTTTAGTTTGAACGGATGAACGTTCAATCAATTGTTTGCGTAACGTGCGTAGTTTAATAGTTGCCCGGTTTTGTTTCATTTTAGTAAATTTAGCTTGTAATCGGTTCGAAAATAAGACTTTGATCCGATTTCATCAATGTGTAGTCAATATTTACATCATGTGTATTGAAGTAAAATAGTTGATAACATTTTAAGATATTAACTCACTAGTAAACTTTTAGAAACAAAATCAAACAACGATGAAAAAAATTATCCTCCTCTTTTTTTTTATTCACACAATGTTTTCGGGATTTGGAAATGCTACTTCCATAATTTCTAATAACATGTCAGAATTATCAGCAGATATTGAGTTGTGTGTAGATATCTCCTGTTTCAATTCAGTAACAGCTCCATCAGTATTTGGAGCATTCAATGGATGGAATGCTGGAGCAAATCCAGTCACTGATCCAGATGGTGATGGAATTTATTGTGCAACTGTAATAATGGATCAAGGACCCCAAGAATATAAATTTTTCTTTCAAGAAGAAGGTGAAGAGAACATGACTCCAGGAGACCCATGTACAGTCACCAATTTTGGTTTTACCAATAGGGAAGTAAATGTAGTAAATGGTGTTAACCAGAGTCTAACTTTTGGTTGGGAGGTATGTGACCCAAATTGTCCAGCTCCACCACCAGCAACAGATATTGAATTATGTGTAGATATCTCATGTTTTTCCTCCACAACAGCTCCTGCAATAATGGGGGCTTTCAATGGATGGTGTGCAGGTTGTAATTTCATGTCGGATCCTGATGGTGATGGAACATGGTGTGGAACTGTTGCACTTTTAGAAGGTCCTCAAGAATATAAATTTTTCTTTCAAGAAGAAGGTGAAGAGAACATGACTCCAGGAGACCCATGTACAGTCACCAATTTTGGCTATACAAACCGGGTAGTTGAAGTAGTAGCTGGAGTTACTCAATCATTAACTTTTGGATGGGAAGTATGTGATCCTAACTGTTCAGCTCCACCAGTAGCAACAGACATTGAACTTTGTGTAGATATCTCTTGTTTTTCTTCCACAACAGCTCCTGCAATAATGGGGGCTTTCAATGGATGGTGTGCAGGTTGTAATTTCATGTCGGATCCTGATGGTGATGGAACATGGTGTGGAACTGTTGCACTCTTAGAAGGATCTCAAGAATATAAATTTTATTTTCAAGAAGAAGGTCAAGAGGTTATGAGTCCGGGGGACCCATGTACAGTCACCAATTTTGGCTATACAAACCGAGTAGTTGATGTAGTAGCTGGAGTTCCTCAATCATTAACCTATGGTTGGGAAGTATGTGATCCTACATGCCCAGTTGGTACAACGGCTGAGGTTACTTTATGTGTAGATATTTCGTGTTATAGCAATGTAACTGCTCCTTCCGTTTTTGGTACTTTCAATGGATGGAATGCTGGGGCAAATCAAGTAATAGATCCTGATGGTGATGGAACTTATTGTACAACTGTAACAATGGATGCCGGAGCACAAGAATATAAATTTTTCTTCCAAGAGGAAGGAGAAGAGCAATTTGTTGAAGGAGATCCTTGTACAGTTACTTGCTGTGGTGGAGCTTTCACTAATCGAGTTATAGATGTAGTTGCAGGAGAAAATCAAACAGTAAATTTTGGTTGGAATTCATGTGATGAAAATTGTTCAATCACTACAGCAGATATTACATTTTGTGTAGATATTTCCTGTTACAATACAGCGACAGCTCCAACAATATTTGGGGCATTTAATGGATGGAATGCTGGAGCAAATCCAGTTACTGATCCAGACGGTGATGGAATTTTTTGTACAACTGTAACAATGGATCAAGGAGCACAAGAATATAAATTTTTCTTTCAAGAAGAAGAGGATGAAGATTTAGCTCCAGGATCACCTTGCACAGTTACGAACTTTGGATTCACTAATCGAATTATTAATGTAGTACCTGGGCAAAATGAAACAGTTACCTATGGTTTTGGAAGTTGTGGTCTTGATTGTATTGTTCAGACTCCTCAAGTAGCAGCACCAGATCCAACTTGTGTTGAATCTGAAGTGATTTCAATGTTTAGTAACTCTTACACTGATGTGCCTGTAGATACATGGAGGACATTTTGGTCTCAAGCATCTCTTGCTGATGTTCAAATTTTAGGCAATGATACTAAGAAATATTTTAATGTAAACTTCCTAGGAATTGAGACAATTGCTAATCAGTTAGATGTTACTGATATGAATTTTTTCAATGTTGATATTTGGACTCCCAATATGACTACTTTTCGAGTGAAGTTGGTTGACTTTGGTCCTAATGGTGTTTTCCAAGGAGGAGATGATACTGAGTTTGAAATTGTAATTAATAACCCTGCACAGAGTGAATGGGTATCCTTACAAATTCCACTTTCTGATTTCGTAGGAATGAATATGGAAAATATTTCTCAATTAATTTTTTCAGGATTACCTGTGGGTGGAGGAACAGTATACGTAGATAATGTTTACTTCTCACATAGGACTTGGTATGCTGATAATGATGGCGATGGATTTGGAGATGCCAATAGTTCATTAGTTACATGCAATCCTCCTGTTGGATACGTGATGAACGATATTGATTGTGATGATAATGCACCTAATACTTTTCCCGGAGCAATTGATATTCCATGTAATGGTATTGATGAAGACTGTGATGGATCAGATTATATTCCTGCTGAAGCAGTTGCAACTCTACCAACTTTACCTGTATCAATTACCTGCGAAATAGCTGAAATGTTTTCTGCAGCGGAAGGGACTTATACTAATGGTGAGTCAGGAATTTATAATATATCAGGGAGTATGCCAGCTGAGATTTTTAATTTTTGGGATAAATGCGGAGGTGTAATAGTAGTTAACTATGCAGATGTAATTGATATTTGTGGTCGAACTATTGAAGGAGGAAACTTTACTATTGAAGTAGCCGCTGCACCAATTCCAACAATTACACTTCCTAACTTTCCAGTTAACCTTTCCTGTGGAGGTGCTCAAACTTTTATACCACCAAGTGTAATTGCTGATAATGGTTTGACTGGGGCATGTAATATTTCTGAACCAGCTCTAGTTAAAATGAATCATTTTTACGACGGATGCGGTGGAACATTGGAAGTTATTTATTATGGTACTGATGTGTGCGGTCGAAACATTGCTGCGATGGTTGGATATATTACTATTGATCCAGCACCTGTGCCGACAATAGCTGTTCCAGTTTATCCTGCAGCAATGACATGTAGTGAAGCTGAAGAATTAACTGGAATTACTGCTCAATATTCAAATGGATCAAATGGAGTTTGTGAAATATCTGGATTGATAGAGCCAACGTTTACCTATAATGTAGATGCCTGTTCAGGAGGAACAGTTACCGTTAATTACGATGGTCAAGATAATTGTGGAAATGCAATTTCTTCCACTCCAGTTATAATTACTGTTTATCCTGCTGAAGCTGCAGTAATATATGCTCCTGAAGATATGCCGAATTCAATTTATTGTTGGGAGGCGTTTGAATTTGTTGCTCCAAATGCAACATTCAGTAATGGATCAGATGGATTTTGTGAAAATTCAGGGGAAATTGAAGCTGAGGTTATTGAATTTTGGAATAGCTGCGATGGTGGATATATAATAATGACTTACGATGGCACAGATAATTGTGGAAATGAATTGGAGTCTATCATTTTGAAGGTTTCGGTAACTCCAGATGTTTGGGCTCCAACTGGAGAATGTGTAGCAGTCGAAGAAACTATGGGACTAATTTCAGATGTTCCAGAAGTAGATGAATTAGATGATTACTTAGCTATGGTAGCAAGTGGATATTCAGAAAACTGTGGAGATGTTTTAGTTAATGTCATTGATGATTCAGGAAGTCCAGTATGTGATGAGCTAGGTAATTTCGAGCGAATTTATACGGTAGAAGTAACGGACAAATGTGGAAATGTAGCAGGAAACTGTTCTATTATTTTTAATGGTAATTGTAGCCAAGATTTCTGTACAATGACTCAGAAATTTTATGGAAATCCAGATGATGCGTTGTTTGGTGTATCTTCTGAAGAGATTATTAATACACTAATAGATAATGGAAACAACCCAATTGAAATCGGAAATGGTGCTTGTGGAATTATTGTAGATAATGCTCAATGTATACAATCAATGATGAATAGTTATGGTGGATCCGTTTCATTACCAGCGGGTGCAACCTGTGATGGTACATTTAATTCACTCGTGAATCAAGTTATTACCACCTCACTAAATATTCGATATAATGAGTCAATGAATCCAAATGGGTCATTTGATCTAGGAGGGTTTGCATTAAGCGCTACTTGTATGAATATTCCTCAACATATTCTGAACGGTTTGCCAGATAATCCAACTGTAAACGATTTGATTAAATATGCTAATGACTTTTTGGCTTGTCAATGTACTTCAACTTGTTCAAACTTTGAAGAAAACATGGCTGATCTAACAAGCTTATTATGGGGACTAAACTCAAGGTTCAATCTTTGTTATGTACCAACTCCTTGTTCTCCTTCCCAACCAGGTTATAGCGATCCTAACTTTACTGGAGGAGGAAGTCATAATTCAGTAGAATCAATTACTTTATATCCAAATCCAATTAATGATATCATCAATTTAACGGTAAAAGAGTTTGTTGGACTACCTGCAGTTGTTGAAATTTTTGACACGAGAGGTGTAAAAGTTGGAGAAAAGTCATTCTTACCTATTGATCAAAGTACATTACAATTTGAAGTGAATGATTTCAAATCAGGTTTGTATTGGTTATCAATTAAAGTGGAAGGACATGATTTTATGACTAAGAAGTTTATTGTCAGTAAATAATATTTATAATTTAAGAGACTGTTTGAAAAATGCGTTTAAATATTTAGCGGCGTGATTTCATACAGTCTCTTAGTTATATTTTCAAACTACTGTTTAACAACTATCGTTTAAGTTTTATTCGAAGTCAAAAGACTTTTCCTTTTTTTTGAAAAAAAAAGGAAAAGTCTTTTTTAAAAGAATGTTAAATAAAAAACCGAGAAAAGCTTTGAATGATTCATTGCTAAAAATTATTCCTGATTATAATCTTTGTGCATAGTTTAATAAAACCTAAATAGGAATATGCCCTCTTGTAACTCAATAGAATTAGGGAGGTTTTTTATATGAAATGAGTTTTCAAAAAACAAAACACAAAATGACACATCCTCATTTGTTTTTAAAATCGATATTTATTTTAATTTTTTTTACTGTTTCTCATTACAGTTTAGGTCAATATACCACAACAGAGTGTCAAACTATCACTACTGCATTGATTGGGCCAGATAGGAATGACTTTGTTCACAATAATGGAATAGATGTTAGTGAGGGTTACTTACATAATTTTGATCCGCCAGCACTACCATGTGGAATTAATAATCCAGGGATTACTTCACTACTAGTAAATATCGACATAACAAGTATAACAACAAATGGGGGATGTACAGGAATACCTATTTTTGGAAATGTTTTATTAAACTGCCCACTAACTAACACTTCAGTTTGTCCAATTATTCAAGATGTTTTGACTACTGGTTGTAATACTTTCGGAGGAGGAACTACAACCACCGGGATGTATTCCTTAGATATAGCCTCTTGTAACACAATAAATTCAACTGATGTAATTGGAATAGATTTAATTCCTGCAACTGATTTTTCTCCATCATGTCCATCCAGTGGTACAGCGATTACTGACGGTCTTGTCTCCGTAACTTATCAAATTTGTTTAGATTATACCTACGACCAATCAGTGCCCGCAGCTTGTGTAAATACCATTTTGATTAGTTGTGACGATGGTGATCCTTGTACAATTAATGACATGACAACTGTAGATGATTGTGACAATACAATTATTTGTATTCCATGTACTGGAGTTTTAGCTGATTGTTCAAACATGGCCTGTCAAACTACATTGCCATGCGATGATGGTGATGGATGTACTGAAAATGATGTGGAAACTCTAGCGGCAGATGGAAGTGTATGTTTTCCATGTGCGGGAGTTTTAGTTAATTGCTCGAATGTTGCCTGCCAAACTGCATTGCCATGTGATGATGGTGATCCATGTACCGAAAATGATGAAGAGATATTAGCGGCAGATGGAAGTGTATGTGCTCCATGTGCAGGAGTTTTAGTTGATTGTTCAAATGTTGCTTGCCAAACCACATTACCGTGTGATGATGGCAACCCGTGTACCGAAAATGATGAAGAGATATTAGCAGCAGATGGAAGTGTATGTACTCCTTGTGGTGGAACTACAATAGACTGTTCAAATGGGACAACTACAACTCAAGGCTGTGATGATGGTAATCCTAATACAATTAATGATAATGAAACTATTTTAGACTGCGATGGTAGTATTTGTATTCCATGTTCTGGAACTTTAGTAAATTGTAATACTGGTCCAACATCAGATGTACCATGTGATGATGGAGATCCTTGTACGATAAATGATATTGAAACAATTTTGAATTTGAATGGTAATGTTTGTGTACCATGCATGGGTATACCTGCACCTTGTAATACAGACCCTACTTGTCAGGCTACTATTTCATGCGATGACAATGATCCCTGTACGATAAATGACGTGGAAACTATTTTGATTTCAGATGGAAGTGTTTGTATTCCGTGTTCAGGGATTGCGATTGATTGTACCACAGGAACAACTACAGTGCAACTATGCGATGATGGAGATCCATTTACAATAAATGATATTGAGACCATACTAGATTGCGATGGCAGCATTTGTATTCCTTGTTTAGGTACTGCTGTAAATTGTTCAACTGGTTCAACTACAATTGTTGTTTGTGATGATGGAGATCCATGCACTAATAATGATGAACAGACTATCCTAGACGCAACTGGTGCAATCTGTGTTCCATGCGCAGGAACTGTTATTGATTGTTCAACAGGTTCTACTACTGTTCAGATATGTGATGATGGAGATCCATTTACAATAAATGATATTGAGACAATACTAGATTGCGATGGCAGTATTTGCATTCCATGTATAGGCACTGCCGTAAATTGCTCTACTGGCACAACT